>Ga0116194_1000133_pt1 | contig 85523 bp, 73 predicted proteins | sample AD_SCU001_MetaG_FD_89887 | JGI IMG/M metagenome (GOLD analysis project Ga0116194, IMG submission 89887) | Active sludge microbial communities of municipal wastewater-treating anaerobic digesters from China - AD_SCU001_MetaG | ecosystem: Engineered > Bioreactor > Anaerobic > Digestate | place...
CTGATACGTCTTAAAAAGAATATCAAAAAAACACGTAAAAAGCAAACAAAAAAAGCCGCGAATAATCAAAATATTCACGGCTTTTTTGAAGTTACTTAACTGTTAAACTCGGGTTATAACATGGTCCGTACACGTTGGTTGTTTGTGAGGCTCTGACCATTGCCAGAGTGAAAAGTTTTACAGCTCAAGCTGTTCAGATACGGTTTTTAAAGTTTTTGCAAAAGACTGCGGGTCGTGTATAATATTTCGTCTGATCTAAATTTCAATATTGTTGGAGTTAAAGCATGAATAAAATAATCAGCCTTTTCGCAGTTTTCTGCATCGCCATAGCCCTTCTCGGTTGCGGCGGCGGCGGCGGCGGCGGTAACCCGTTAGCTTCATATGTTGAACCAGGACTGGACAATGAGTTTATGGCTGATCCTCGTTATGCAGGCATTGTTAATTCTCTGTCATCGATGACAAATGCATTGGTTGATCCGAGCGACAAAATATATGATCCAGATGATGATACTGCTGCCAAGGCTCGTACTACGCTTTTCATGTCTTATATAGCAGATGACTTTCGAACTACTGATGGTAGTAAAACTGGCGCTGAGGCTCGAAAATTGCTGATTGATTACACTGCAAGCAGACTCCACAGGTATACGGTTTCTAAGTATATTTTCAAACCAACGGCTCATCAGACTGTCGACGAAAACACTGTAAAAGTAACTACGCACATTTTTCTTACTTTAACGAAGAAGACATGGAGTGGCGGAACTGTTCCAGGTAGTGCTAATGAATATAACGGGCCGTATGAAGGTGGGGATCCGGTAGTGGAATGGAGAAAAGACAGCTCAGGTGTCTGGAAAATATTTACGGGTCTTCCAAAAGAAATGTATGGTCCGATTAGTGGCTCTAGCGACTGATTTGCTATAAAAATGTCAGCAACGAGTGGTAAATGGGAATAGATTTTGAGCTGCATAGTCGCAAGAGATTAAAATAAAAGAACGCAGGGATTCATTACGCGGAATCCCTGCATATTATTTGAGTTCCAGCGAGGGTTTTTATATAATCTGCAATTGCAAAGCTTTGTGCTATTTCGTATCTTTATGATAAGCTTAGGGTTTCTTGAAAGCGTAAAGCTGATTATCGAAAAAGATAACGGTTTAGTTCTCAGAAGGGGTGCGTGTTTATGAAAAAGTTGATTTTTGTTGTTTTTGCTATTTCCTTTCTTTCTGTTGTCGGCTGTGGAGGTGGCGGGGGAGGTGGTGGCGCTCCCGTTGTTGGGAGCAATAATTCCACCCCGACCTCTACTCTAAAAGTCTCAGAATCAGTAGCAGCCCAGAACTTTATTACCAGACAGATTGCATCTCCTTTTCTAGACTTGCAGAATCGTGTTTCTGGCAATCTGAGGCCTTCGTTGAAATCGGCAAAAATTCTTGGAAGTTCTGAAACTAAAGTTAGTTTAGGCAAAGTGCGAGTGGATTTTGGGCCTGATGACCGCGTTAATCTCTTTGGTGTTACTTATAGGTATAGCGGTGGGTATCAGGATTATTCCTTCAAAGATATTGACGGCAATTTGACTGAAAATGAAGAATTGATTGATTCCCTCGAAATAAATAGTATTGGGCTAAAATGCTCGATGAATGATGGTGTCGATTTTGTGGATGGAACATTAAACGGCAAGCTGATTCTAAAAGGTCTGTTTTATTCCGCAAGCTATAATCTGGTTCTTCAAAATCTAACATTTTCCGGAACTTTGAATGGAAAAGATCAGATTGTGATGACTTCCAATGCTAATGTGTCGATTGACCAAACGAGCTTTCCTTACCCCGTAAATGGTTCTTTTGAATCCGGCACAATAGTTTTTAATGGCCATCAGTATAACTATTCTGCAAGCTATGCCGGTAATAAATTCGCAACAATATCTCTCGGCGGCGCTGAAGAAGTATCCGTAACTATAGATTTAAGCACTGGTAATCTTGCTGAAGTTTATATACCCCAGGACATACCAAATGAAGATAAAACGCTTGCAAGCAGTTTTCCTGCAATCGTTCAATCTTATAAAAACCTTCAAAAATTTATGGAAGAGGGAACTTCCCTTTCAGTCGAGCAGCGTACTATAAATTGTCTGAAGGAATTTTCTGACAAATTTGTAAATGCAGCTGGCTCTTCTGCCAAGACTGACATGGGCAATGTAACTAGGGAAAGGCTAAATCGTTATACAATTAACAAGTATGTGTTTATTCCAGTATCTCATAATGTAATTGACGCCAACACTATCGAAGTTACTACATACATTGCCGTTGATGTCAGTAAAAAGCCGGATGCAGTGAGTAGTGTCGGAAGAATTGAGACTGTTTTAGCTCCAAACCCCGTAATTACCTGGATCAACGAAGGTGGATCATGGAAAATCACCAAAGGTCTGCCGTATCTTTCATCTGAGCTCGGCTTCTGATCTTATAACGATCCAAATTTACAGCGCAGGGACTTGATGTTTATAAGCGCGAATTTAAACGCCTCCTGAAAAATCATGAAATAAACCACCTTAATTTTTTCAAAAAAATGTCTTGAAAGTTGGGGTATTACGCGTTCTAGAAATATTTTCTTCGATAGAGCCTTTTAAATATAAAACGGGGAATGATTGACATGAGAATCTCGAAGTTTGTTATTTCCGTGCTGGTTTGTAATTTTTTCTTTCTGCTGGGTTGTGACAATCCTTTCGGATCAAATAAGGAAGAAAGTTCCTCTACTAGTGTAACGACAACCATATCCAGAGCTCAAAACGTATATGTTGGAACAGTGATCGATGGCGATACTTTTTGGGCACACAGGGAATTGCCACAGTCTCTCCGTGCACATTCAGGGAGAACAGATTCTAACGGCGGCCACTGGGATAGATCAACCGGGACGTATCATTACCACAGCGGTGGAAGCAGCGGCGGCAGCAGCGGCGGCAGCAGTGGAGTGAGTCAACCAGTAACTGTGTATGTTGACGATTTGCCGCAAGGCAGTTTTAAGGTCCGGTTGTCTAGAGTAAGATGTCCTGAAACTGGAACAGCAGGTGCCCCTGAAGCCAAAGCACGCCTTGAAGCCCTAATTTCGGGAAAGACAGTCAATTTACAAAAAGTAGGCAACTCATACGATCGTGTTGTGTGCGAGGTTTTTTGTGAAAGCGAGAATGTCTGCGACAAAATGCTATCCTACGGTTACACAGATCAAGGTAATTAATGTTGCACAAAATGAAATATTTAGTCCCCGGTTACACGGACGCCTTTTTCGATTTTGTACGGACCGTTGGTATGGCAGCGGCTTCGTGAAATAATCAACTCTTTCCTATTCGATCAGTTTTTCGTTTGTTATTGGGCGCCTTTGATTTATTGCTCAGGGAACAGTGCTGATGTATAATTTGCCTTCAGGGGGAATTAAGCATGAACAGAATCACCGCCCACTCAAAGATTCTTGGGGGGAAACCGATTATCCGTGGTACAAGAATTTCGGTTGAGTTTATACTCGAATTGCTCGCTTCAGGTGTCAGCGAAGATGAAATTCTTCAGGATTACCCGCATCTGACAAAAGAAGATATTCAGGCATGTTTGAAGCATGCAGTCAGTTTCAATTGATCTAAGTGTCCCGAATTTAACCGGCGCGGGGGTTCAACATGTTGAACCCCTGCGTTTCTTTTTGCGGGTGTGATATAAATATGCATCTGATTAATGACGAGGTGTTCTGATGGGTCTGATCGCAAGATATCGCGGGATTCCGATTCTTTACCGTATGCTTGGGGCGTTTATAATCGGCGCGCTTGTGGGTATTGTCTGCTGGTATGCCGAATCGAGTCACGGCGTGGCACTCAAAGGCACTCTCGACGCCTGGCTCTCACCATTCGGGCTGGTGCTGGTGAAAATGCTCAAAATGATCGTAGTGCCGCTGATCTTCTTCTCGCTGTTTCAGGGCGCTGCCAGCCTGCCGCTGAAAAAATTCGGCCGCATCGGCCTGCGCGTCGTCATTCTCTATCTCGTCACCTCGATGCTGGCCGCGGTAATCGGTACTGTTTTCGCTTTGGCAATCAACCCGGGGAAAGGCGGTATGCAGCTTTCTGCCGCCTCTGACTCCGCAGCTGCCCCGGCTGCCGCTGCCAATTCCGGTGCCGCCTCTTTGACCGCAGTGTTTATAAGCATGTTCGAAAACCCGTTCAAGGCCCTGGCCGAAGGCAATTTTCTTGCGGTCATCGTTTTCGCCATTCTCGCAGGCCTGGCACTGCGGTCGCTGCTCGACAGTTTCGAAGAAAACGAACAGAAAGACCCCGACGCCTCGGTGCTGGCCAGCCTGCCTGGTCTGGCTGCGGCCGTTAACCGGGTGCTTTTTGTGCTCGTCGACTGGATCATGGATTACGCGCCAATTGGTATTCTTGCCCTTACCATCGTGAATTTTACCCAGTTCGGTCCTGATCTCGCCGGCCCGTATTTCAATATCGGTGTTGGCATTATCGTTGGTATCATGCTGATGATCTTTGTCGTTTATTCTCTGATGATCAAACTGATGACCGGCACCAGCCCGCTGCGCTTTTTCAAATACGCTCAGGAAGCAATGATAACCGCATTTGTCACCCGCAGTTCTGGTGCCACTTTGCCGATTACCCTGAAAACTGCTGATGAACTCAAAATCAGACGCGAGCTTGCTGATTTTGCCCTGCCGCTCGGTGCGACCGTAAATATGGATGGCGTCTGCATTCATCTGCCGATGTTTGCAATTCTGGCTGCAAACATTTTTGGTATCGAACTGGGTTTCGGAAATTTGTTCATTCTTGTTGTTACAACGGTTCTGGCAGCAGTTGGCGCTGGTGGTATTCCAGGAGGCAGTCTGATGCTTCTCTTTATCATTCTTAACAGCATGGGTCTTAATGAGCAGCAGATTTCGCAGGTTGTCGCTTTTGCGCTTGGCATCAACCCGATTCTCGACATGTTCGAAACCATGAACAACGTTACCGGCGACCTGACCTGTACATACGTGGTCGCCAATCAGGAAAAGATGCTGAGAGAAGAATAAGAAGATAAGGGGTTACGGTTTTATAAACTTATCTGGTAGAATTACGGTATTATAGTAGCTGTACCCTTGCAATGTTTGTCTTCAACTGGAGGGCAATATGAAGATTCGTGGTCGTTATAATTTTCTGATTTTCTTTCTGGCGTTCTGGCTGGCCTTTGAACCATTTGCCATAAGCGTCGTCAGAGCCAATGACGATGTGCCGAAACCGGTATTGAATACCGAAGGCATTGAAGGCATCGAAAGCATCGACGAGATTGTCGCTCCGGCTGACTATCTCGAATATATGCTTTCTCTGCGCGGCCGTAGCAAAGAAGAGGCCGAAGCAATCGCCTGGGGTGAATGGATGACCAGCATCTCAGGCGCATACGCGCTGATGGACGACGGCTGTACTGACGTATTCAGTTTTTACAGTACCCTCAGCGACATGTCGCCCCATTTTACCAATACGCCTTACTATTTCAAGGCCGTATCGCTGGCATCTTCGAAAGCCACTCTGGCTTTCTCGTTCATTGCCAACTCAGAACCTCTGCAGAAACTTGTCGGCGGTCTGAGCAAAGCCGGCAAGGCCGTTTCTGACTCTGGTGTGGGCCGTGGTGCCAAATGGGCTGCAACCAAGGTTTCTACTGCTGCCAGGTTCACCGGCGACAAGATTGCCAACACCCGCCTGTATCAGAAAGGCGTCGGTTTCATTCAGCGCAAAGCCAATCTGATGAGCGGTTTTCAGAAGATGGGCGATCTTGCCAACAAAGCCCAGAAGACTTTCAGCGCTAAAAACGTCGGCACTTTCCTCAGCCACATGGCCCCCCCGTGCGGCTATAAAGCCGGCCCGGGCGAAGGTTTCTATTCATACTGGCGCTGGGTTGCCCGCAAAACCGGCCTCGAAAATGTCGAAACCTACCGCAAGGTCGCTAAAAAAGCCGGTATCAGCACTAACCGCGGCGCTTCGGTAATCGGCGATGCCAAAGGCTGGGGCCACACCGTCGGTATCGGTCTGTGCGTCGTCGGTATCGCTCTCGACTCATACGGCATCTACAAATCAGAAGACCGCAAAGGCGGCCGCTATAATTCATACTCACTCGTCAAGAACTACGTCGGTCTGGCACTTGGCTCGGCCGCTCTCATCGCGATGTTCTGTATTCCGATCGTCGGTCAGGTAATCGGCGCCCTCGCCCTCGTCTGGGTTGCCCTCACCACCCTCGGCGACGTTCTCGGCAAATACAATAAACGCTGGAAAGCCGCCTATAAGGGCTCTTACTGGTATCTCTACGAAAACGACCCAGAATTCAAGTCTTTCTTTGACAACCGCGCACAGCTGAAAGCCGAGGAAAAGGCAGCCGCTCTGCTCGTCACCGAAAGCAACTATGGCGATTTCCTCAAGGCTCAGAATCCTGCCGACGAAGAGCAGGCCGCCATCCAGGAAAAGAATATGCGCGTCTATGCTGAACTCGAAAAGCAGGGCGTTCTGATGAGCTACTACAGCCAGAAAGGCTTTTCTCTGCCAGATTTCGGCATGGAACGCCTGCAGGAACTCTGGTCGATGAAAGCCGACTACATGTCATGGAAACCGACCGAAGCCGAAGCCGACAAAGCTTCTAAACGTGGTTTCTGGGGCAAGGTCGGGCACGCCATCAACCCGATGACCCACATCAGCTGGGCCGGTGACAAGATTCAGTCACGTGATTACAAGAAAACCATCGATGAATACAACATTCTCAAGGTGTTCTTCAACCCCGACTACGTTCTGATCAAGAAATACCAGAACTGGATCACCGCCAACAAACATCGCGGCGGCATCTTCGACGTCGTTGGTCTGCGCATCGAGCAGTCGCCATTCAACTACATTCCGATGGTCGGCATCGATACCGCCGCCTGGAACGAAGATCTGCTGATCGAAGCCTTCAACGCCGATGCTTTCCAGATTGGTGTTAAAGAAATGATGTATTTCAAAGAACAGATCAAGGCTGCCCGCGATCAGGTCAAGGCCGGTATCAAAGATTCAGACAAGATGGTCGACTTTATCCGCGACGAACACCTGAAACATTCGCAAAAAATGCGCAAAGCCCTCGGTCGCCTCGTCGAATGCTACAACATCGACCCGGACCGCGAACATAAAGACCTGATGAAAGACTGCCAGAAAGCTTTTGGCTGGCGCTGGAACAAGGCTAATGGCAAAGAAACCCCGCGCAATATCATCAAGATTTACCTGTCTGACATCGAAAAAGCTCTTACCTATGACCCCGTATCAGTCAGCCAGAAAGCCGCCGAAACGGTTCTGATGGTTGCCACAATCAAGAAAAATCTTGATACTGCCGTGATGATGCGCGAACTTGGCGAAGAAAAACGTGCTGCCCTGGCTGATTTCAGCAATGAATTCAAAAACTATGACATCGCCAAGTATCTCAAGGAGGGCACTTTCCTTGATGTAAAAGGTAAAACCTTCTTTGACTGGCTCTCAGACATCTACCCCGCCTACGAAGAAATGGAAAAATTCACCAATCTTTATATGCGCGAAGTTGAAGACTTCACCGAAGTTGCTGACGATTCTAACTCCGATTCACGCCGCAGTTTCCTGATCTTCAGCAAAGATGGTTATCACCCGAAGAACCTGCTTAAAGAACTCAATGATGAACTCGACGGCTATAAAGAAATCATTCTTGCCTTCGAAAAAATCAAAGATGACGTGCAACTGAATATGGGTCTGAGCGAAGAAAATTCTGACCTGTATAACGGCGTCTTCCATGCCTATAACGTTGATGAACCCGAAGCTCTCGACCTCGACAATGCGGTCATTCCGCTTGGCGATGAATAAGCGTTAACAGCAATAAAAAAGCCCGGCCGAAGCCGGGCTTTTTTATTGTCTGAATTCTGGTTTTATTTTATTGCAGGCCCTGCAACGCCTTGTTTATTTCTTCTATTACGATTGGATCAGGGTCATCACTGGCATCCTGCAGCATTGTCTTTACCCGCGGTGCAAAAGCCGTGAACTGTGGCAGGGTCTGCACAGCCAGCACGCGCACTTCGGGGTCGGGGTCATACAGCAGTTCTTCGATTTCGGTCAGCCCTTTTTCCCCAAGCTTGACGAAAAAGCTGACGGCGACACTCTTTTCTTCGGGGGTTCCGGCAAGTAGTTTGTCTATCTGGGCTTCAATTTCGGCCGGGTTTGCTGTCATACCCGCATCTGCGGTCTGGCTGCCTGCGACCTGCGCAGTTGCAGTGGCTGAAGAACCTTCAGTCACAGCAGTTTTACTGGTTGCCAGGTCTGCAGCATCTGTCGCTGCAGATGCCTGAACTTCAGCAGGTTCAGCCGGCTGTGATATTTGTGCAGTTACAGGCGTAGAATCGGTGTCCTGAACCGGGTCCCCTGAAGACTGCATAGGGGTTGGCCTTGCAGTTACAGTCGGTTTTGCAGCTGCGGTTGCAGAAGCTGGTTCGGATACTGCCGCTGCAGGGACCTGGTCAGGCACTGCTGCCGGTTCGACCTTTGCATCTGTAAAAACGGGCTTTTCGTCAGGAACTTTATCGGTCGACGGCTTTGCGACCGGCATGGCCAATACCGGTTCATCAGCAGGTATTGCCTCGCCAGCTTTAACCGGAACCGGTCTTGCAGTGGGCTTAGAACCTGTCGGTACAGAAGTGGCCGCAGCGGTTTTTTCGGGTGTCGGCCTGGCCGGCGCCTTTTGCTGTGTCTGGCCTGGAGCGGTTGTAGCTGGTAGTTTTTCGGCTTTGGCTTTGATAACCTGTTTGTCGAGCTGCTTTGCCGGCGGTTTGTCGCCGTATTTTGCGACCAGTTCGCCAAGTTTTTCGACGGCCGGCTGGTAGCCGGGGTCAAGTTCGACAGCTTTGCGGTAAGCCTTCATTGCATCGGCAATGCGGTCGTTGGCGAGATAGATATCGCCCATTACCTTGCGCGGCATCGGGTTTTTTGGTGAAGCTTCGGCGGCCTTGATCAGAGCCTTGTTGGCCTGCCCGATCTGATTCAGACCCAGGTGTGCCTGCGTCAGAATGCAGTAGTAATAGCAGACCGTATCGCGGTCCATTTCTCGCTCGGCCATCGTCAGACCTGGTTCGAGCAGTTCCAGGGCCCGGTCGAAGATGCGCAAATTCACGTAAACTTCGCCTAGTTCAAGGTAGGCAAAGGTTTCGTTTGGGTCGAGTTCGAGAATTTTCCAGTATGATTCAATCGCCTTCTGAACTTTGCCGGAATCAGCATTCTTGCGGGCCGATTTGAGCATGCTCTCGATCTTTTTGTTCTGCTTGCGCTCAGTCACGCTGCCGGCGAGCACTCTGGCATCGCCGACGCAGGGAACGCTGAGAAAAGCGGCCACTGCCGCTGCCAGCAACGTTTTTTTCAGATATGAGCCATTTTGATTGCCCGACATGATAAATCTCCTGAAAGGCAGTTTTCTTGTATTCTAATGCATTGTCGCCATTTAGGCCAAGGATTAACTCTGATAAAGAGACAGGCCACGGATGAACACGGATTGACACGGATGTGTGTAAAAAATCAGCCCGGCGGTTTGGGCCGGGCTGATCTGGTGATTATGCAGTAAAGCTTACTTTTTCTTTTTTGCAGCAGTGGCTTTGGCAGGTTTTTTTTCTGACGCTTTTGCTTTTTTTGCTGCGGGCTTTGCTGGTTTAACCGGCTTTTCAGCTTTTGCAGGTTTTGTGGCTTTTGCAGCAACCGGCGTTTTTTTACTGGCTTTTTCAGGTTTTTTTTCGGTTTCGGCTTTTACAGAAGAAGCTTTTTTGCCTGATTTAGCCTGTTCTTTCAGGGCGGCAAGAACCTTTTCGGCGGTGAAGGGCGGGCGGGTCAGTCTGATGCCGACCGCATTTCTGATCGCATTGCCGATCGCCGGCAGGGCACCGTTGATACTGATTTCGCTGACGCTCTTGGCGCCGTAAGGCCCGGTTTTTTCGTAAGTCGGTACCAGGAAAGTTTCGACTTCCGGCATGTCTTTTGTGCTGAAGATCTTGTAATTGCCGAAATTCGGGTTCAGCATGCGGCCATTGTCGCTGAAAATGAACTCTTCGGTCATGGCATAGCTGATGCCGTTCAGAGCTGCACCCTGAGTCTGAGCGTCGGCCAGCTGCGGGTTGATGGCATTGCCGCAGTCGACGCCGGCAACGTATTTGAGCACCTTGACTTCGCCGGTTTCGGTATCGACTTCGACTTCGGCGAAGTGAGCGGCGAACGGTGGCGGTGAAGCGTGGCTGATATGACTGGCGATAGCACCGATCTGAAACTGTTTGTGCTCGTACATCGCATAAGTGCAGATCTGACCGAAGGTGACACTGCTTTTGCGGCCTTTGCCGTAACAGACAGCCTCTTCGATGGTGATATCCTGAACCTTTTCGCCAAGCATATTGGCAGCGACCGCAACGATCTGCTCGCGCACCTTGCTGGCGCAGTTGATTACCGCGCCGCCGCTGAGGTAGGTGGTAGATGAAGCATAGGCGCCGACGTCGAACGGGGTCATATCGGTGTCAGAACTGTAAACGAGAATGTCTGTGTGCCTGCAGCCGAGAGTTTCGGCGGCGATCTGGGCCATGACCGTATCGGAACCGGTTCCGAGGTCGGTAGCGCCGAGCAGCAGGTTGAATGAGCCGTCTTCATTCATTTTGATGAAAACCGCACCCATATCGATTTCGGGTATCGAACTGCCCTGCATCAGACAGCACATGCCAACCCCGCGGCGTTTTACGCCGGTACCGGGCTTGCCGTATTTTTTCGCCCAGTCGATGCGTTTCATGCCTTCGCTGATGCACTTTTCAAGGCCGCATGAGCCGATCGACATGTCGACGCCTTCGCGCCCCTCGCCGAGGGCCTTGAAAATCGGCGATGATTCGCCTTCTTTTATATGATTCAGCTGTCTGAATTTAATCGGGTCCATGCCAATCGCTTCAGCCATCTCGTCCATCTGACATTCCATGGCAAAAGCTGCCTGAGTGGCGCCATAGCCGCGGTAGGCTCCGGCAACTGGCAGGTTTGTATAAACTGTGTCGCCGATGAATTCAATGTTGTCGGCGCGGTAGAGAGGCAGAACTTTCGAACCGCAGTTGCTGAGAACGGTCAGGGCATGTGAACCGTAGGCACCGGTATTGCTGATGATGCGCATCGAAATCGCGGTGATGCTGCCGTCTTTTTTGACGCCGCTCTGAATGGTAACGACCATCGGGTGGCGGGTGCGGGCGGCCATGAATTCTTCAGCCCTGGTAAGGGCCCAGATACATGGCCGGCGGGTCTTGAGGGTAACCAGACCGCAGACGTCTTCGAGCAGCACTTCCTGCTTGCCGCCAAAACCGCCGCCGATTCTAGGTTTGATGACGCGAATCTTTTTTATCGGAATCTGCAGCGTCTGAGCGGTGATGCGTCGGGCATGAAACGGCACCTGTGTCGAAGAACGCAGCACCAGGCGGTCATTTTCATCGAGGTAGGCGATGCAGGTGTGCGGTTCGATCGCGCAGTGCTGGGCATAATGAGGGTAATATGTGCGTTCGAGCACAACATCTGCCTGTTTGAAGCCTTTTTTGACATCGCCGACTCTGGTTTCGACATGCGAACAGTGATTGTGCTTCGGGTCGTAAAAAATCGGTATCGGAACGCGGCAGTCTTTTTCGTCGTGAATGACCGGCGCGTCTTTATCGCGGGCCTTTTCGGGGTCGAACACCGCTTTGAGAACCTGATACTGAACCTTGATCAACGAGCAGGCCTCTTCGGCTATTTCTGGCGATTCGGCGGCGACGATGGCGACGCGGTCGCCAACGAAGCGCACTTTATTGTCGAGAAGGCAGTTGTCGTATGGCGACGGCTCAGGGAACCCCTGCCCGGCAGTGGTTCGCATTACTCTCGGTATGTCTTTCCAGGTGAAAACAGCGACGACGCCCGGCAGTTTCTCAGCTTCGGAAGCATCTATACTTTTGATGAGCGCGTGGGGGTGCGGGCTGCCGAGAACCTTGATGTGCAGAAGGTTGTGAAAGTCGACGTCGGCAACATACTTTTGCGTGCCGCAGGCGAGGCCCATGGCGTCGACCTTGGTCAGACTGTGGCTTACCTGATTGAAGGTTTCGGGCTTTTCAAAAAAGCGCGGAGCTTCCGGGATCGGCGAAATGGCGGGTGACACCTTTGGTTTAACAGTGGCGGCCTTTTTAACGGTTGTCTTTTTCGTGGTTTTTGCCATTACTTTTTACCTCTGGTGCTTTTTTTCGGCCCGGTGGTGCTGGCAGTGCTGTCGGCAGCGCTGAGAACCGCTTCGATGCGTTTTACGTAACCGCTGCAGCGGCACAGGTTGCCGTCGAGGGCATCTTTGACGTCCTCGGCAGTCGGGTTCGGGTTGCTGTCAAGCAGAGCCTTGGCGGCGATCAGCGAACCGGGGTTACAATAGCCGCACTGGGTGGCACCCGCATCGACAAAAGCCTGCTGCAGGGCATGCGGTTGATCGGGGTTGCCCATGCCTTCGACGGTAAGAATTTCGGAGCCTTCGACAGTGCCGGCCAGAGTGATGCAGGAAGTTCTGGGCTTGCCATCGATCATCACGGCACAGGCGCCGCACATGCCTTCGCCGCAGCCGAATTTAACGCTTTTGAAGCCAGCCTGCCGCAGAGTTTCGAGCAGCGTGGCGTTGGGTTTAATTTCGAGGCAGAGATCTCTGCCGTTGATTCTGGTATTGAGTTTCACTGCTGGCCTCCCTTGCGGTCTGCGTTTTCGAACGCTTCGGTCAGCGCCCGGCGAAGCATTACCGCAAATACTTCGCGGCGGTATTCTTCGCTGGCTCTGATATCTTTGCGGATATTGATCGAATCTGTGGCTTTGTTCGCCGCTTCAGCAATTAGTTCTTCGCTCAGAGCTTTGCCTTCAAGCAGTTTTTCTGCCTCAAGGCAACGCACCGGCTGGGCGGTAATAGCATTGACAGCGATGCGGGCCTGGTTAACGACACCCTCTTTGAGTGTAAGCCGCACTGCGAGAGAAATAATGGCGTAATCGTTGGCGGTTTTTGCCAGTTTGGCAAAAGCGGTGCCGGTGCCTGGGCCGTATGCCGGCACGATGATCTCGGCGATAATTTCGTTAGCGGCGAGAAACTGCGGGGCGCGGGTTTCGATAAGGCTCATCACCGGAACAGTGCGCTTCGGGCGGCCTCTGCGGCAGACGATTTCAGCGTCAAGGGCCATATAAGCGACCGGAAGATCTGACCAGGGAAAAAGACCAGCCAGGTTGCCGCCGGCAGTGATGGCATTGCGCAGCAGCGTCGAGCCGATTTTCCCGGCGGCGGCCTGCAGAAGTTTTCCGGCCGGGCCTTTCAGATCGGGGCTTTTGTAAATATCCTGCACGCGGGTGCAGGCGCCGATGCGGTAGAATGTCGCATCTTTGTTTATGTAGTTCAGTTCGCTGATATGCGAAATATCGACCAGTGCTTCAAGGCTGCTGTCGGCCCTGAGTGCGGCCGAGGTGCCGCCGGCGATTACTGCGGTTCTGCCTTCGCCGTTGCCCAGGAATTGGCACGCCTCTTCGATGGTTTTCGGGTGATAAAACCGGGTGAGCTTTTTGAGCATCTCGCTCTCCTTAATTCTGTTTGTTCTAGGGGAGACTCGGTTCATATTATATTTGCCCGCCGCAAATTTTGCCAGTGTTCTCCAGAGGCAATTGCATCAAACTCCTGGATTCCGGGTCTAAGTCTGGATGAACGCAATTCATATTCTTCATTCCCGATTCCCGCGCTGGCGGAAATCTCTTCCTGATAACGGATTACGGCATTTTAGTGGATTGCCCTTCAGTATTTGCAGCAATAGAGATTGATGTTTAATTCTGTTGGTGGATTTTTGACAATTGGCGGGCATAAGGCGATAATAGACAGGGTTGGTAAATTAATTCGTGAAATCTATCGGAGCCAAACAATGAAAAGATGCAGATTCATCATGATCATTCTGTTGCTGACTCTGGCTTTTAACGCCACAGCCTCGGCAAAAAATGTTCTGACTCAGATTCTTGGCGCCTATCAGAAATACCAGGAAGTGAACATGACTCTCTGGCTGGTCGGCGATGTCGGTGCTGAAAAGCGTTTTGGCAAAGAGTTGCAGTTCTGGATGGGCCTGACACAGAAACCCGAAAAAGACCCGAAGATCAATGCCTATGTAAAGGGCATTTTTGAGCGGCTGAAACCGCAGTTCAACCAGCGTGGCATGAAATGGGACATTCAGGTTATCCGCGAAGGCAGTGCCAACGCCTTTGTCATACCGGGCGGCCATGTTTACGTTCATACCGGTCTGCTCGATATGGTCGATTCAGACGACGAGCTGGCGGCAGTAATCAGCCACGAAATGGCACATGCCGAGAGGCGTCATTCCCTGGCTAATTTCAGAGCTTCGACCGTTATGGTCGCCCTGTTGAACAAGGCTGTAAAAAACAAGCGCGACCAGGAAACCTGGGGTGCTCTGCTCAGCTACCTGACTCTGATGAAGTTTTCGCGCACGCAGGAAGACGAAGCCGACGATATCGGGCAGACCCGCCTTGCCGTATCGGGTTTCAACCCCGCTGCTCAGGTGACTCTCTGGGAGAAGTTTCTCAAAAAACATGGTGATACCAAAGGGCTGGCGCAGTATCTCAGCTCGCATCCGCCTTCGAGCGATCGCGTGCAGAATGCCCGCAACAATCTGAAAAAGATGAACGTCAGCGAGCAGCAGGTTTTTTCGAATACGCGCCAGATAATGACCATCGAGCGCACCAATCTGATCAATAACTACAGCTTCGAAGCCGCTTCGACCTCTGCCGGCCTACTGCCCGGCTGGGAAATCGTCGAAGGCCGGGCTGGCGTTACCGATCAGGCCGCCGCCTCGGGTCGCCGAGCCATTCAGCTCTGGACCGAACAGCGCAATGTCAGCACCAGAGTTCTTTCTGACTTTATCGCTGTTAATGAAGGCACTGATCTGGCTTTCTCTATCTGGGCCAGATCTGAAAACGGCCAGCAGAACGCTGCCATCGGTATCGAACTGTATGATGCCAACCGCCGGTTGCGTAACCGCGTCTGGGCTATCAGGCCATCAGCGGCTCTCGGCGCTGAATGGCAGAAAATAGAGGCCCGTCTCGTGAATACCGCCGATAAAAAGCTGTTTGCCGCTGGCAATGCCTTCATGCGCATTCTGCTGCAGACCGGGCCATTCTCTGAAGGAAGCGTGCTGTTCGATGATCTCAGTCTCAGGCAGTTCTCTGCGCCTGAGCCGGCCAATCTGCTTGCCGGTGGCGACTTCGAGCGCAACGGCGAAAACTGTATGCCATACGGCCTGACCGGGGCAAAAGAGCAGCTTACTCTTGATTACGACCACTTCAATACCGGCTATGGTTCGCTGCGGCTCACAGCCGCCGCTGACGGCGAAACCGGTTTTGAATTCGAACCGATTCCGGTCGAAAAGCTCAAAGCTGGCCAGCAGCTGGCCTGTTCGCTGTTTTTTCAGGGCGATCGCCAGATGAAGGGCATGGTCGTCGTTGAATTGCTCGATGCGGCTGGCAACCCGCTGGCGCGTCGGCTCGGTCAGATGGAATTCGAAGCGGTTCCTGGCCGCTGGCAGGCCACTTCGTTTACTTTTACCCACACATTGCAGAAGGAAGAAGAACCTCTGGTTAAGGCTGTTCAGGTCAGAGTTGCCGCGAATATGGTTGCGGGCAGCAGTCTCTGGTTCGATACCTTCGTCATGCGCTGATACTTTGTGACATTTTTTCCGCTTCAAACTCAGTCGGTTTTATGAGATAATGCTGACAAGCCGGTCGTTTGTGTGACGATTGGTTTGCTATGACCGCGATTATGAAATATTTACATGGCAAGGGAATGACCGCAAATCTCGATCGGGCAGGGCAGTTGTCTGCCTGCTGTAATCTGCTGTCGATTTTTTTCGCTGTCAGCCCGGGCCTTTTCAATTCCTGTCTGAGGAGGAATCATGACCCCTTCATATCACCGCCCAGCCTCTGTTAACGAGGCCCTGCAGCTCAAGGCAAAACTTGGCCCGGGCACCGTGTTTCTCGCCGGAGGCACTGAGGTTAACAACCTGCATGCTCCGCGCCCTGCCGCTCTTATCGATCTTTCCGGACTCGGCCTCAACAAGATTGAAGCCACCCCGGCCGGCCTTCGCATTGGCGCCGGCGTGACCTTTCAGCAGCTTATCGAGTACCCCGATGTTCCCGCTTTTATCAAGAAAGCCGCAGGCCACATGGCGAACCGCAATATCCGCAACTGTGCCACCGTCGGCGGGCAACTGGGCGCCAATAAAACCTGTGCCAACCTAATTCCGGCACTGATGGCGGCTGAAGCCCGTGTGGTGCTGACCGATCGCGAAGTGCCGGTCGACCAGTTCGTCGCCGGTGAAACCAGCCTGGTTCTTGCTGTAATCGTGCCGACCGGCAACCGCGCCATCGGGCTCGATCACCATACCCGCACCGCTTCTGACATCTCTATCATTACCGCCGCCGCTTCAATGACTGTAGAAGCCGGCAAAGTCAGGCAGCCGGTTCTCGCCGTCGGCGGGGTCGCTTCTCACGTTGTGCGGCTCCACAGTGTCGAAAAAAGTCTTGACGGTCAGGCTCTGCCTGAGGCCGAAAAACTCGAAGCCATGATTGCGGCTGCCGTGCAGCCGATCGATGATCTGCGTGGCAGCGCCGCTTTCAAGCGTCAGCTGGCGGCAGTTCTCGGCGCGCGCGTGCTCAATGCCGCCGCTACCGGAACCTGTTCTTGCAAAGGAGTGCGCTGATGTCCATTTCAATTAATCTCAACGGCTCCCCATTCATTCTTGAAGCCGAAGCCGGCGAAAACCTGCGCGATGCACTGCGCCGTGCCGGTATTCTTTCGGTACGCAACGGCTGCGATGGCGAAGGCACCTGCGGTAACTGCTCGATTCTTGTTGACGGCCGCCTGATGAACACCTGTCTGCTGGTTGTCGGTCAGGTCGAAGGTCGTAACCTGCGCACCGTCGAAGGTCTTGCCAAACCGCGCGAACTGACAAGCCTGCAGACTGCCTTTATCGATGCCGGTATCGTGCAGTGTGGCTACTGCACCGGTTCTATGCTGATGGCAGCTGCCGAGCTGCTCGAAAAAGCCGAATGCCCGACCCGTGAACAGGTAAAAGACGCCCTTTCCGGTGTTTTCTGCCGCTGTACCGGCTATGAGCAGGTTTTTGATGCCATGAATCTGGCGGTCGCCCGTCGCAAAGACCCGGCGACACCGGTCGAAGCTCCGAAATTCCGCGAAGGCATGCGCTACGTCGGTTCCGCCAAAGGCAAAATTGACGGTTACCTGCTCGCCCGCGGCGAGTCGGCATTTGTCGAAGACCGTGTCAGACCCGGTCATTGCCACCTCAAGGTAATGCCGAGCCCGCACGCGCACGCATTTATCAAAAGTATCGATACCCGAAAGCCGAAGCTCTTAAAGGTGTTGTGGCCGTATTTACCTATAAAAACAGCCCCGATGTCTGGTATAACCCGGCCGGGCAGGGTTTCCCCGAACCGTCGCCCTATGATCGCCGCATGTTCGACCAGAAACTCCGCCACGTCGGCGACCGCGTCGCCGCTGTCGTTGCCGAAACACCCGAAATCGCCGCAGAAGCTCTGAAGCTGATCAAGGTCGAATACGAAGTGCTGCCCGCCGTATTGACCATCGATGAAGCCAAGCGCCCCGGCGCCCCGGTTATTCACAAGGCGAAGGTCGAATACGTCGTCGGCGCTCCCGCCGATCTCGATAAATACAATCAGGGCGTTGACCCGCGTGAAGGCAAAATCATCTATCAGTTTCCGATTCACGCCGACCCTCATCGCAACCTGGCCGCCTCGGTTCACGGCGGTATCGGCGACATCAACAAAGGCTTTGCTGAAGCTGATGTGACCATCGAGCGCACTTACGAAAGCAGTCAAGTTCAGTGTACACCGCTTGAACCACACATAATCTACAGCCGCATGGAAGGCGACCGCCTGGTTCTGCATGCTTCAACCCAGGTTCCGTCACATGTTCGTCGCATTATCGCGCGCATTCTCAGTGTCAAAGAAAACAAGATTCGCGTCATTAAAGAGCGCGTCGGCGGCGGTTTCGGCGCCAAACAGGACATGGTGCTCGAAGAAGTGGCCGCCTGGGCAACCTGGGTTACCGGCCGCGATGTTCTTTATCGCTATACCCGTGAAGAAGAATTCATCAATTCGCGCACCCGCCATGTCATCAAGGTTAAGGTCAAGGTCGGCGCCAAAAAAGACGGGCGTCTCACCGCCATTCACATGGACCTCGAAGCCAATACCGGCCCCTACGGGTCACATTGTCTGACCGTGCCGATGAATGCCTGCTCAAAATCTCTGCCCCTGTTTCTTTGCGATAACGTGCGCTTTGACGTGAATACCTACTATTCGAATATCGCCCCGACCGGCGCTTATCAGGGTTACGGTGCGCCGCAGGGCTCGTTTGCCATGCAGCTGGCCGCCGCCGAAATGGCGCGCGAACTCGGCATGGATCCACTCGAATTTATTGAAAAGAACCGGGTGCGCGAAGGCGTTGTGCTCGAAATTCTGCGCTGCCTCGGTGAAGGCCGCGAAGGCACGCCGCAGCTCGTCTATACCTGCGGCCTCGGCCCCGCGCTCGAACAGGGCAAAAAGATGATCAACTGGGGCGTCAAGACCTCCAGCGATAACCCTGACGTTAAAATCGGCCAGGGCGTCGTCATTCTGCAGCAGGGTTCAGGTCTGCCGGGCCTCGACTCGGCAAATGCCGCTATCACTCAGTTCGGCGACGGCACCTTCATGATACTCTCAGGCGGAACCGACCTCGGTACTGGCCTCGAAACCGTTGCCGTCAAGCTGGTCGCCGAAACTCTGCTGATACCGATGGAAAACGTTGCCGTGCTGGCGGCCGATACAGATTCGACGCCATTCGACGTCGGTGCCTACGCTTCTTCAGGTACCTATTTTTCGGGCGGTGCCGCCCTCAATGCGGCCCTGAAAATGAAGGATATGCTGATCAAGGAAGCGGCCGACATACTGCAGGAGCCAGAGAACAACCTCAAACTCGCCTGGCCTGGCGTTGTTAAAGGCCTTTCGGGCGAAGTCACCTACGAGCAGATCGCCCGTCGCACTCAGAGCGGTACTGGTCACGGTCAGCTGATTTCAACCGCACATTTCATTACCGACAAGGGCTCTTTCCCCTATGGCGCTCACTTCTGCGAAGTCGCGGTCGATACCCGCACCGGCAAAGTGCGCATTCTCAAATACTATGCCCTGCAGGATGCCGGCACCCCGATCAACCCCGAACTGGCTCTTGGCCAGATTTATGGCGGCGTGCTCAAAACCATCGGCCACAGTCTCTACGAAGAAATGATCTACGACGAAAAGGGCAACTGCCTCAACCCGAACTTCGTAGATTACAAGGTGCCGCAGATGGGCGATCTGCCTGATGATTTCAAGGCGGTTCTCGTCGATACCAACGACCCGTTCGGGCCGATGGGCGCGAAGTCGATCTCAGAAATCGCATGCAACGGCGCGGCGCCGGTTATTGCGGCCGCGATCCATGACGCCTGTGGCGCCTGGATCAGAAGCTGGCCGTTCACTCCCGAAAAGATCCTGCGCGCTCTTGGCAGCGTCAAATAAGCTGGCATGATTCTCGGCATCGTTCTTGCCGCGGGTGCGTCGCGGCGGATGGGCAGCGACAAGCTCAATCTGCCGTGGCGGGGCGCGACCGTTCTTGCGACAACCCTTTCCCGCTGGCAGGCGGTGCCCGAAATCGACGAGCTGATTCTCGTCAGGCGGCCGGGAGAAACCGGTGAAAACCGGCCCGGCCTTCGTCTGCTGATCAATCAATCAGCAGATGAAGGCATGGGCGGTTCGCTTCGCCTGGCTGCCATGGCATTGCCTGCTGCCACTGAACTGGTTGCGGTTGGCCTTGCCGATATGCCAGATGTAAATTCTGCGACGATTTCGACTCTGATTGCCGCTGCAAAGCAGCCCGGGGCAAAGGGAATCATCGCTCCTGTTTTTGCGGGCCGGCGCGGCCACCCGGTTGTCTTTGCCGCCCGTTTTATTGCTGAGCTGCAGAAGCTTTCGGGCGACAGCGGTGCCCGAGGTCTGCTGCAGAAGAACGCAGCTGACCTGGCTCTGGTTGAGGTTAACGACCCCGGAGTGGTGCTCGATATCGATACACCTTCCGACCTGGAGGTGCAATCTTGAAAGTTCTCATTCTGGGTGCCGGTGAAATGGCGAGCAGCGTTGCTCATCGCCTGTTTCGTTCAGGCTTTGAAGTGACAATGACCGAAGTGAGCCAGCCGCTGGCTGTCAGGCGCGCCATTTCTTTCTGCAGCGCCGTCTGGGATGGCGAAAACGTTGTCGAGGGCGTGCGCGGTTGTCTGCTTGCAGGCGGCAGACTGCCTGCTGCTGGCCGTGATCATGTGTCGGTCGTCATCGACTCTGAAGCGGCCATTCTGAACGAATTAAAACCCGATGTGCTGATCGATGCCCGGCTTCTCAAATGCCCGGGCGCGACCTCGGTCAAGCAGGCACCCCTGGTGATCAGCCTGGGGCCCGGCGCTGTCTGCGGCGTCGATGCGCATCTGATTGTCGAAACCAATCGAGGTCATGATCTCGGCCGGCTGATCGAAACCGGCAGTGCCGCTGCCGATACCGGGGTTCCCGGGTCGATCGGCGGGGTTACCGCCGGTCGGGTCATGCGTGCGCCCTGTGCCGGTGTTGTGCGTGGTGTTCGCAAAATCGGCGACGTCGTGACGGCGGGCGAAGTTGTCGCCATGGTCGGTGAAGAACCGGTAAAAGCTTCAATTGCCGGCGTATTGCGCGGCATACTGCACGACGGCGTGCTGGCCACCCCCGGCCTGAAGCTCGCCGACGTCGACCCGCGCGGCGAAGCGAGCGCGTGTTTTACTATTACCGACAAAAGTCGCACCATCAGCGGCGCAGTGCTCGAAGCGATTTTGCACCGCTTTAAGCTCATTGCGAAATGAAACAGTTGCTGGATTACCCTGATATCTGGCTGATCGGCGGCGGCGGTAAAACGACCCTGATGTTCAAGCTCGCAGCTGCATGGGCGGCGCGCGGCGAAAGAACGATCTGTACCACCACGACGAAGATCTGGGTTCCGACGCCTGACCAGTGCGCTGACCTGAGGGTCGACTCTTTTTCAGAAATTCTGGCCGGCCTGCACGACCGCCCGGCGCCGCTGGTCACGGTTGCCGATCGCATCGAAAACGGCAAATGCCTCGGCTTTTCTTCTGAAAAAGCGTTCTCGCTTAAAACCGTCTGCCAGCACCTGATTGTCGAAGCCGACGGCTCGGCTGGCCGCCCGGTTAAGGCGCATGCCGCACATGAGCCTCAGATTGCTGCCGACGCTGCCTGCGTCGTTGCCGTAGTCGGCGGCTGGTGCGTCGGCACGCCGCTAGACGCTGAACATGTTCACCGCCCCGAACGCTTTTCAGCTATTGCAGGCCGCCCGATGGGTGAGCCGGTTACAGCCACAGACATCGCTGGCGTGATTCTTGGCGACAACGGCTGGTTCAGCTCAATTCCAGCTGGTGCCGCATTTCATGTCGTTGTGACCGGTCATGACAGCGGAATCGCATCGGCTCTGGCAGGCCATGCAAATGCCGGGCGCCTTGCCGGAATATATCGCTGCCCACGTTCCGACGGCCCACTGCAGGCTTGTTGTAGCTGAAAACCCTGTTGTAATAATATTGCAGCCGTCAACCGTTGCGAAAAAACGCGTAGATGTCAGCGGTTAAACGGTAGCTTCGCAGCCATATGCCGGCCGCAAAACGAAATATATCTCTTTTTTTCACGGGAAATCTTTTGATCTGCATCAGATCCATTCCGGGATAATTAGCACCGGAATCGGTTCTGAAGGCGCCGACAAAACCGCAGGCCGCCGCCTGTTTTTCAAGCTCTGTGTCTGCCTTGCCCCATGGCCAGCATACCAGCAGCGGCTGATGCGGAAACATCTGCGTGATTATCTGTCGCGATTGTTCGAGATCAGATTTGACTCTGACCGCAAATTCTTCGGCGGTCTCAGAAACCAGATCGACTCTGGCGCATCCGGAAGCATCTTTGCTGAAGCCTGCAACTTTCATCGCCGGCTGGAGCAGCCCGGCATTCCGCTTGAAGACCGGCCATTTGCCCTTTTCAAGGCTTTGTGAATATGCTGAAAGAATACCCCAGTGATTGTCCGTGTCCGGGTAGCTTCCGGTGATTGTGTCGTTTATAAAGACCTGCGAATGGCTGTGTGTGTGCGAATATATTTCCCAGACGCCGGAGGCAGCCATTTCCTGCAATTCAGAAGCGGCAAGAAAATGGCTCAAATCGCCCTGGCGGGCTTTCGTATGTGATTCGTTGAAAGGTAACAGTTCTTCGGCGGCCCGCAGGCCAGCGGGGCGAATGAGAGAGGTGGCAATGAACAGGCCCGCTTTGCAGCCGTATTTTTGCAGTATCGGGTGAGCGTGGCGATAGTTGTCTATGAAGCCATCGTCGAAAGTTATGCAGACGGCCGGCAATCTGACCTTCAGGTTGCCCTGAAGCCAGGCGAACAGCTGCGAAACAGAAATGACGTTGATGTTTTTTTCGGCCAGAAACCGCATCTGTCTGTCAAAGTCAGCAATCGGAACACTCAGGTGAATTCCGTCAGGGCTGCCGATGCGATGGTAGTAAAGAACGGGTATCGATCTTTTCATCTTATCCCCGTCAGTTCACGGTAAGCTGCTTCGGTTCGTGCTGCCATCGAAGCGACAGAAAAAAACGCACGGCGGTTTCACGCACATTTTGACCACGGTCGGCTGTGGAAACGGACCTCTTCATTTTCAGCATTTCCTCTGCGAGTAATCGTGAATTGCCGGGCTCAAACAATGCTATCGGCACAATCCGGCTTATTTCGATATTTGCCGGAATAGCCGAGGCTATGACAGGCTTGCCCATGCACAAAGACTCTCTTATCGTTCCGGGAAAGCCCTCTTGAAAAGAGGCATTGACGGTGAATAAACTTCTTTGAATCAGAGCCGGAATATCACTGCGAAACCCCAGCAGGTGAAGTTTTCCCGCTGCCGAAGTTCCGGAAACCATATTTCGCAGTTCTTCGCAGTCTGTTTTGTTGCCTGCAATCATAAGATGCAGCTGCGGCCATTCGGAAGAGACCTGTCGAAACGCTTCGACAAGTATATGATGTCCCTTGTTGCGGTGAAAATTTGCTACCATCAAAGCAACCGGCGGCATCTGCCCATCGTTATCTGGCGCTGCTACCGGCATGGGGCCCTCGAAATCATGCCTGACATCGGGAGAAAAACGATCGGTATCGGTTGCAGAATAGACGATTTTGATTTTTTCGCGTTTGACACCGGTTGCCATAAGGCAGTCGGCAACCGCTTCGCTCACCGCAATAAGCCCTCTGACTACAGGGGTGCGGTATTTTATCAGACTCAGAGGGTTGAAATCGGGCTTGAAGAGAACCCGGCGCGAAACAACAAGCCCGCGAAATCTTTTGAGTAATGAGATAAACACCCATTGAGTATGCGCCCAGGCACGGTGAACATTTACCACATCCGGCTTGAATGAATTGTAGGCCCGAAGAAGATTGAGGATCGAAAGCAGATTCATTTCACCGGCATAATTATTTGGCCATAAACGCAGACCGGCGGCCGGGGCTCTTTTTTCGAGTTCGCCGCCGAGTTGACATGCCAGTAAAACTTCATGACCAGCCTGCTGTTGCTGTTGTGCCAGAAACAAAGCCTGCTGTTGTCCGCCACTCCAGGCTGTTCCCTCAAGCGAATGAACGATCCTCATCGAAATACTCTGTTCCGGGCCAAAGACTTATCAACCACCGGATTCTAGCACAAGACTGTATAAATTTCTTCACGGGGAAATTGCAAAAATAAACATTTTTCAGAAATTTTCTATTTCTAGTAAAATAAAACGAAGCGAGGCTGAAATTTTCAGCAAATTGCGCTTAAATAAACATTATTGTCGATACAAAGTCATACTAAGGATAAGACCATGGCCGAAAAACTTATTGATGCCCGTGGGCTGCTTTGCCCAAAACCTCTTATTATGGTTAAGAAGGCTTTAACGAGCGCTGAACCCGGGTCAATTCTCGAAATTCTGATCGATAATGCTACCGCACACGAAAACGTCATGCGGTTTCTGCAGGATTTTGGCTGCAGGGCCACCTGTGTCGAAAATGCCGGTGTTTTTACGGTCAGCGCCGAAGTGGTTAAACCAGCCGAAGCCAGTTTGCGACCCGAAGATTACTGTTCGCCTGCTGGCGGCAACAGCGGGCCGTATATTTTGGTTCTGAGCTGTTCTGTAATGGGCAGCGGCAGCGACGAGCTGGGCCGCATTCTCATTCAGGCCTGCATCAATTCGCTAAAAGAAACCGCGCCCGCGCCTTCGGCCATTCTTTTTTACAATTCGGGCGTGACGCTGGCCTGCGAAGGTTCGCCAGTGTTGGGTGCCCTGAAAGAGCTTGAAGCGGCCGGTGCAAAAATGCTGGTCTGCGGCACCTGCCTCGACTATTTCGAACTCAAGCCAAAACTGCAGGTCGGGCGGATTTCGAACATGTATGATATCATGCAGACAGCCGCATCAGCCGGCAAAGTCTTCACCCCCTGAGGAACCCCTGAATTGAAAAGCTGCATGTATTTCGATAACAGCGCTACATCCTTTCCGCGGCCAAAAGAAGTTGCCCGCGAAATGGCGCGTTACCTCGACGAACTCGGCGGCCCCTACGGTCGCAGTGCTTATCCGCGCGCCGTCGAAGTCAGCCGCAGAGTGGAAAAGGCCCGCGATAGCCTTGCGGCCCGTCTTGGGGTCGGCAGGCCTGAGCTGCTTTCGTTCATGCCAAATGCGACCACCGGTCTGAACCTTGTATTGCAGGGCTTTTTGCGACCTGGTGACGAAGTGCTGATTTCCGGGCTCGAACATAACGCGGTAATGCGGCCACTCGAAGCGTTGAAGCGGCTGCGCGGAGTAACCTGGCGGGTTCTTCCTTCAGGGCTTGACGGGCTGATTCAAACCGGCGAAATAAGCCGTATGCTGACGTCAAAGACACGGCTGGTGGTGGTCAATCATCAGAGTAATGTAAACGGTCTGATTCAGCCGCTTAAAAGCATCAAAGAAGCTATCGGTGATGTTCCGCTGCTTGTCGATGCTGCCCAGTCAGCCGGAACCACCGACCTGAAAATCGACACATGGAACCTCGACTTTGTTGCCTGCACCGGCCACAAAGGCCTGCTCGGGCCGACCGGCACCGGCAGTCTGTTTATACGTCGCCCTGAGCTGGTCGAACCGCTGATTTATGGCGGCACCGGCAGTGTCTCAGAGAGTTTTGCGATGCCAGGCTTTGCTCCTGACACTTTCGAAGCCGGCACCGGCAACATTGCCGGTATTGTCGGTCTGCTCGCGGCCCTCGAAAACACGCCGTCGCCGGCCCACTCACATGTCGAGTTTATTGCCTTCATCGATGCAGTGGCAGCTCTGCCCGGTATCTGCGTTCTGCGGGCATCTGACGCAAATTGCCAGGGCAACCTTTTTTCTTTCCGGCATGAGTCTCTCGATCCCTCAATAATTGCCACCCGCCTGAGCGAAGAGTTTGGCATGGAAGTGCGCGCCGGGCTGCATTGCGCACCGCTGGCACACCAGACTCTCAAGACTTTTCCGGTCGGTGCGGTGCGTCTGGCCCCGTCGCGCTGGCATACCGCCGCTGATTTCGCCGAAGTTGTGCGGGCTCTGAAAGAGATTGTCAGATGAAAATACTGCTTTTGTTTCGCAATACCCGCGAGGTTATCAAGGCCGAAGCGGCTTGCCGCAGTGCGGGCCTGCCGCTGCAGGTAATTGCCACGCCGAAACACATTTCTTCAGAATGCGGCATGTGCCTGCAGCTCGACAGGGTTGACGGCGACCAGGCACTTTCTCTGATAAAAAAAATGGGCATTGTTGCGCAGCTGCATGATGAAAAGCCCCCAGTGCCAGCCTTTGATCTGCTGACAACCGTTGAATATGGCGGCTGTTCGGCAAAGCTGCCGCCTGACCTTCTTGCCGAGGCGCTTGGTGGTTTTCCGGCGAATTCTGACCCGCGGCTGCTGGTTGGCCTCGACACCTGTGATGATGCTGGCGTAATAAAGATAAACGATGATCTTGCCCTGATCGAAACCACCGATTTTTTTCCGCCGGTCTGTTCAGATGCTTTTGAGTTCGGTCAAATTGCTGCCGCCAACGCCCTGAGCGATGTTTTTGCCATGGGTGGGCGCGTGCTGTCGGCAATGAATCTGGTGATGTTTCCTGCCACCGGTATTCCGCTTGAAATTCTCGGTGAGATACTGCGCGGCGGCCTCGAAAAAGTCGTCGAAGCCGGCGGCATCATCGTTGGTGGTCACACGATTGCCGATTCGCCGCCGAAGTATGGCCTGGCCGTAACCGGCACCGTTCACCCCGACCGGGTCATTACCAACGCCAAGGGCCGCCCTGGCCAGACACTGATTCTTACCAAACCCCTCGGAACCGGCGTTCTGGTAGCAGGTCAGCGTCTGGGCGAAGCCGCGCCGGCGCATTATCAGGCGGCGCTGGCTTCAATGAAGCAGCTCAATCGGGCGGGTGCCGAGATCATGCAGAAATACAATGTGACCTGCGCCACCGATATTACCGGTTTTGGTTTGCTTGGTCACGCCATGCACATCGCACGCGCCAGCGGCATTTCTCTCGAATTTAACGCCGCCCGGCTGCCCGGGCTTTCGGGTGCCCGCGCTCTGATAGATCTTGGCTGCATACCGGGTGGGGCTTTCCGCAATCAGAAATACGTCGAGGCCGCAACCTCTTTCGACAGCTGCCTGTCGTACACTGACCGCATGCTGAGCCTCGACCCGCAGACCTCCGGTGGTCTGTTAATGCTGGTCGACCCGGATCTTGCCGATCAGGTTCTCGCCGATCTTCGCTCTGCCGGTTATACAGCCGCAACCACCGTCGGCCGCTCACTCCCCCGCCAGGAAAAATTACTCTACCTTCGCTGAGCCCGTCTGATTTGACGGGTTCCATATTTCGGCAGACGCATTAAAATCCTTAATTTGGGGTCTGCTTAGTTGAAATGACGAATTTACAGAGCTGCTATTCATGCGCAACAGCGATAAGCATGAGCTTTTTGCAGAATTTTTCAGCAGATGTTGGTCAGCGGCGGGAGATTTTTAACAGCTGTTTCGGGCAGGCGTCGCGGCATTCGAGGCAGCGCAGGCATTCCGCCTGATCGAGTTGGCGCGGTACATCGAGGCTGACCGGGCACTGGCGTGAGCAGGCGCCGCACTCGATACAGCCTTCTTTTTCGAATTCGATGCGGTAGAGGCTGACTTTGTTGAATGGCCCGTAGAAGGCGCCGAGCGGGCAGACCCAGCGGCAGAACGGGCGTCGTATGAATACTGCGGCGGCGATCAGTAATGCCAGAAGCGTCGCTTTCCAGGTGAAAAGCCAGCCGAGCTGGCTGCGCAGGCCGGGTTGCAGGTATGCCAGCGGCAGACCGCCTTCGAGCGTGCCGGCCGGGCAGATGTATTTGCAGAAGCTTGGCTCGCCGCCGTCGTATTCGTCAAGCCAGAAAGCCGGCAGCAGAAAGACGAAGACGATGAGAATCAGGTATTTAAGATATTTGAGAACCTGCGGCCCGTTGAATTTGGGCGACGGAATACGATTGAGCAGTTCCTGGAACCAGCCGAACGGGCATATCCAGCCACAGGCGGCGCGACCGACAATTCCGCCAATCAGGGCCAGAAAACCGATCACCAGGAGTGGCAGTGAGGTTGAGATGGCTGCCAGGCGGGCGCCGATAGTGTGCAGGGCCGTCAGATCGAGGCCGCCGGCTCCGGCAACCGTGACCTGCATGGCGCCGATCGGGCAGGCAAAAAGCGCGGCCGGGCAGCTGTAGCAGTTGAGCGTTGGCACGCAGGCGTGTTTGAGAACGCCGGTATAGAGATTACCGGTTTTGAGGCCGACAAGGTAAGCATTGCTGCCGATGGTGGCGGCAGCCTGCGACCAGAATCTTATTTTTAACCCAGGCCGATGCATTGTGTGCACACCAGAATCGCTTTCTGAAAGTAACTACGATGTTCACCGTTTTTGAAGCCGATGAACATAAGGACAAGGGCGGCCAGCAGAATGATGATCTGCAGAGCCCCGGGTTTTCGGGCTGTACTGGTGTCGCTGGCGTTCATCTCACTTTACCAGTTCGATAAGCTTGCGACCGACATCGTCGATCGCCTGAATGCCGGCGAAATTTTCGGCGCCGGGGCCGTAGGCGAAGACCGGAACCATCACGGCAGTGTGATTGTCGCTTGAGAAAGTCGGTTTAACGATTTTGTCGTTTTCGATGGTTTTCATTGGCAGAGTGATGCCACCGGTTTCGTGGTCGGCGGTCACCACGACCAGAGTGCTGCCATCTTTTTCGGCAAAGTCGAGACTGGTTTTTACGGCCGTGTCAAAATCTTTTACTTCGCCGATAAGGCGAGGCATGTCGTTGTCGTGCGAAGCGAGGTCGATCTGCGAACCTTCGACCATGAGCGCAAAGCCTTTTTCGTTCTGGGTAAGGCATTCGAGTGCTTTGGCAGTAAGTTCGCCGAGGGTGTAATCGCGTTTGATCGCTGGCGGCAGATGGCCTGCTGAAAGAATTGCGGTCAGCTGCTTCGGAGCTTTGATTTTGCGAAGAGTCGCGATGCTTAGAACGACCGGCATCTTTTCGCGCAGCAGGTTGAGAATGTGTTTGTCGTCTTTACGGCGGCTGCCGGGAGTGGTTTTGGGGTAGTAGTTGCTCAGACCGCCGCCGATCATGACGTCGAGGCCTGAATTGGCCTGCTGTTCGGTGATGGTGTCGTAGTGATATCTGGCAATATGATGCGCAGAAAAGGCGGCCGGAGTAGCGTGCGGCAGAATGCTGGTTACAGTGACGCCGGTGGCCTTGCCGGCTTCGCGGGCGTATTCCATGAGATTCTTCAGGGGTTTGCCATCGGGGCTCTGCCCGACCACGTCGTTGTTGGTCTTAAAACCGGTGGCCAGGGCGGTACCGGCGGCGGCAGAGTCGGTTACGTAATCGTTTGCCGAACCTGTCATGTGCAGACCCATAATTTTGAAGCGTTCAAGATTGAGGGGCCCGTTTTCTATACGGGCGGCGGTGATATGAGCGACGCCCATGCCATCACCGATGAGAAAAATGATATTACGGGGTTTTATGTCTGTTTGAGCCGAAACGGCAACAGTGAGCAGCAGGGCAAAAATGAGGCAGAAGCTGCGGATGTGACGGAAATGTGTGAACATGTTTGCTTCCTTTCGCGTTCTTTATCAGAAAAAATAACCCAAACCGGGGGGCATAGCAAGCGCTAATACTAATTAAATTTATGCACTCTGCCGATAACCTGAAGGTCGTTGTAATAAGTCGGCGGCTAATCCAAATTGACGGAGGGTTAAAGATGGGTGTACTTATCCCGTTGTTCAAAACCCGTGAACCTGAAGGCGACCTGCAGCTGAATAACGAAGACAAGCTGCGGTTGAAACTGATTCAGAACTCAATCGAAGCATTGAAACGTGAAGAAAAAGTGGTTGAAAACGAGATTTCAGAGAAATGTCGTGAAGAAATCGACCGCCTGAATGTCATTGATAGAAAACTCAGAGAACTCGAGCTCGAGCTCGAAGCGCTCTGCCGCGCCAATCGCCGTGGCCCCTGGCCCGGAATCGCAGACAGGAGCAGCTGATGTTGAAACATTCGATGTTTTCTGACTTCTATATTACCCGCCGCAATCGTCTTGCCGGCGCGCAGCGCTGCATGCCCTACTGCGAAGGCAGTCTTGCGGTTGCGTCTCAGCACCAGCCCGGCCAAAGACTGGTGGTTTCCAGGGCCGCGTCAAGAACCTGGTGGGAAACCGGCTGGCAGCTGCAGCGCTGATTTTACAGCAGTAACCGAAAATCTGGTTCGGGCAGGGGCTTAAGAGCTTTTGCCCGGGTTTGCCATTTCTGAAAATATATGGGCATGCGCCTGCATCGCTTTTTCCCAGGTGAATTCAGCTGCCCTTTCGAGCAGCTTTTTGCGCAAACCATTGCGGTCAAGTTTCAGTGCCTGCTGCATTGCGGCTGCCAGCTTGTCGGCAGCAAAAGGCTCGGCATAAATGCCAGTTTCGCCGCAGATTTCCGGCATCGGCCCCGTATTCATAGCCACCACCGGGCAGCCGCAGGCCATTGCTTCGAGCAGAATATTCGGGCAGTTCTCGCACCATGATGTGTATATCATTGCGGTCGCATGGGCATACCAGCCGGGCAGGTCGCGGTATTCGATTGAATCGAGAAAGATCACCCGGTCTTTAACCCCGAATTTTTCAATCAGACCGGATATATGCCGCATGTAGCCATGATCGAATACCCGACCGGCAATCATGACCCGTGGTAGTTCGGGGTTCAGGGCCATGGCCTCGACGAGGTATTCAATACCTTTGTAAACATACAGGTTCGATACATAGAGAAAATATGGCTGATTGCCTGCCTGCTCTGGTCGAGGAGCATCAGGGTTGAAAACTTCAGAGATGCCATGATAAAGAACCGCCGGCGCGAGCCCGGGTTGCCATTCTTGCAGCAGTCTGGCAGTTGCATGCGAAAGACCGATAATTTTCTGGCTGTTTCTTAGAGCGTAGAGGGTCAGCTTTTGTAGAAGCAGTATCTGCAGATACTTTTGCAGCGGTTCGAATTTTTTCAGCAGGTAGAGAGCGCGCGGGGTGAGGGGGGCGACGTTCTGAATCATCACTGCCACTGGTATGCCCGGGTTGCGCAGCGGCATTATATTTGCAACACAGAACAGCAGGTCGGCATTCCAGGATTGGCACAGGCTTATCAGGCCGGTGTTTTCCCAGAAAAAGCGTTTCAAAACATTGCCGGAGGCCTCTGGTATCACCCTGATACTGAGATTCTCAAGGGCCGAGATTTCGACCGGCAGCCTGATATCAGGAATGGCGGCCAGAATCTGGTCGTCAGGGCAGAGGCGTGGCAGCGACTGCAGCAGGTTGATCAGATATGAAACCCCGCCGCCGGCCCGTGCCGAAACCGCATTGATAAGTATTCGCATGCCTGAATTATAAACGCAACCAGCCCTGCCTGCAAACAAAACAGGCCGCCCCTGTCGGAGCGGCCTGTCTGTCGAGATCAGCTGCAGATTATCTGGCGAGTTTGGCGATATCTTCGGGCCACAGAGCCAGTGACTGTTCTTTATACTGTGCAATGGCATCGGCTTTGGTGTGGTCATAGGGAGTCAGGTTGAGAACGGCATTGTATTTGGCAAAGCGTTCGTCGCCGACAGTATTCTTGATGATGCTGACCGGGTTGCCTTTGAAGAAGCCTTTTTCTTCACGGGCTTTAACCAATTTTGCGGCATCGGCTTCGGCGAAACCGATCATTCTGAACATTTCGACTGTGGCGGTGTTCAGGTCGAGTCTGAATTCGTAGAATTCATCTTTCTTGCCGAAAGCGGTAGCAAGATACTTCTTGGCGGCGCTGGCTTCTTTTTTCATCTGGGTCAGGTTGATTTTGCCGGCAAACCACATCTGCGGGCCGACGTTGGCGAAGATATGTCATTTTTCATCGCTTCGGCGAACAGGCCTTCAGTATAGGCTTTATACTGGGTTTTGGCTTTGGTGAAGTCTTCTTTGCTGATTTTTTTCTGGGTATAGGCGACCTTGAATTCGTAGTAGTTCTTGTAGCTTTCGGCCGCATTTTCGTGCATGGTCACATAGTGTGAGTTTTCGAGCATGATGCGGTAGATGACTTTCTTGTCTTCGGGGAAAAGCTTGACGTAGTTCTGCACGAATTCCATGAAGTTCATCGGGGCGGTCAGCATGGTCTGAATGCACTTTTCGTAGGGGGCGTTGATGGCGCGGCTGGTGAGAATGTCATAGATGTGCCCGGCAATTACGCCTTCGGTCGACATCAGCTGCAGGCCGTTTTTGAGAACGCCGGTTTTCTTGCCGACATTGCTGGCCCAGACGTAGCGGTCGCGGCGGATCGGGTCCTGGCGGGCATACAGGAATTCAGAGATGTTGTATTTGGTGCGGTCTTTTTCGGCCAGTTTGGGGTTGGCTGGACCGTAAACGGCTTCGAAAGCTTCTGCCCAGCCCTCAACATAGGCAAGACCCACGTCGGTGATGATCGGGGCATCATGGCCGTTCGAAGAGGTGCGCTGAATCTTCTGAAACAGCTTGCCATACATGTCGAACATGATGGCGTGACCGTTTTCATGGGCGACGACGAGATCGAGAGTGTCGTTTTTAAGGGCGTCATCGACCGAGAAGAGCTTTTTGCCTTCTGATTCGATGTCAAGAACGCAGATCATCGAAGTTTCGATACCAAGGCGCTTGCCGGTTTTGTCGGCAACCATTTCGGCGCCGAGCGGAATCATGCATGGGCCGGGCGACGGCATAAACGAGGGCAGCGGTGATTTAGACATGACCACCATCGGCGAACCGACCGACTGAGAAAGGAATTCGAGAACCCGTTTTTTCTGCTCGTCATTCAGGCCTTCTGCTTTGCTGATCGCATCTTTGAGAGTCTGAAAGCGGATCTGGCGGGCGGTTCTTCGCAGTTTGAGAGAATCGGTCATTTCTTTGCTGTCGGTGAGGTAGGGCTTAACAGATTTTTCGTGGTAGCCTTTCGGATCGGCCGGGTTTACCTGAATGGCATCGGCCGCCAGGGCGAATACCAGATAGCCGACGTCATCGATTTTGACCTGTTTCGGAATATTGAGGGTTTTACCAAGGAAACCGCCGATAAGATTGCCTTTGCCGACTGTAACCGGCTGCATCATTACCAGTGCGCCGTCGATTGGATTCTGGTCACCCGAAATATTGGTTACCGGAGATCTGCCGTAGGCAGCGCCGGAGAAAAGAGCACCTGCAGTAAGAAACGCGAAAAAGGCATTTTTAAGGCGATAGTTCACTTCTAGCCCTCCTGCTTTGATTATTTGTCAATTGTAATGGCGGAAACAAAAAGCGTCAATGATACATCAGACGACTGATTTTTCCTTGACGACATCTTTCAGATTGTAGAGACGTTTAACGTTAAGATCGTCGATAACCGGGCTTTTCTTTTTATTGACCACCAGGTCGGCGAGCAGCATACTTACTGCCGGGGCCAGCATCAGCCCGTGACCTGAGAAACCGCTTGCCTGAATGAAATTGTCGACTTCATCGACCGGGCCAAGCACCGGTTGGGCATCCGCTGTCATTTCATAGAGGCCGGCCCACTGTCTGACGATTCTCAGCTTGTCGAGTTTCGGGAAAAGCTGGCTGAAGCGCTTGCTCATCTCATACATAAAGTGCATCGAGCTGCCGACATAGGTTCCGACCGGTTCATTCGGGTCGCCCATGCCCATTACCACGCCGCCGCTCATTTCCTGGCGGGCGTAAAGGCCAACGCTGAAGCTGATGACCATCGGGTTCCAGAGGCGTTCGACCGGCTCGGTGACGAGAATTTCGTGGCGGTACGGGTCGACCGGAATATCGACGTTGAGCATCTGGCCGATACCTTTTGAGAAGCCGCCGGCGCAGTTGAAAAGCAGCGGCGTCTGGTAAGTGTTGCCGTTTTCAGTCATGACGAAGAAGACGTTGCTCTTTTTCATGATGCCGGTGACGTTGGTCCAGAGGTGTATTTCTACGCCCAGGCGCTTGGCGGCATTGGCATAACCCTGTGTCAGCAAAAACGGGTTAATGTGGCCGTCTTTCGGGCACCAGGTGGCTTTGCGGATCATTTCGGTGTTGAGGAAAGGTACGATTTTGCGGGCTTCGTCGGGGTCGACCATGTCGACTTCAAGGCCGAGCTTTCTCTGCATTGCGACGTTTTTTGCGAACTGCTGTTCTTCTTCTTCGGTATGGGCAAGAATCAGATAACCACCCTGAAAGAATTCGGTGCGGTAGCCAAGTTCTTCTTCGAGGCCTTCAAGGCGCTGAACCGAAGCCATGGCGAGAGTGGTGTTGGCTTCGGTGCTCCACTGCTGTCTGAAACCGCCGCCGCAGCGGCCGGTTGAACCGCTGGCAAGGTATTTGCGCTCGAGCACGCAGATGTTTTTCATACCGGCCCGGGCAAGTTCGTAGGCAGTCGAAATGCCGAGAATGCCACCGCCGATGATTACGGCATCAAAGGCTCTGTTCATTTTTCTTCCCCCTCTTCGTCGGCGTGTCTGGCGAGCTCGGCGTTGATCAGCTCGAAAGACACCGGGCGGTTGGGTGGGCGGAAAGTCGGCGGATAAATTTCGGCGGCGGGCGTTTTAAGCTCACGGCTGATGATCTGTGAAACGAGTCGGCGGCAGGTGCGGCCCTGACATGAGCCCATGCCGGCGCGCACGAGGCGGCGGATTTCGTCGATGGTGGTCGCGCCCTGTCTGATAGCGGCGATGATTTCGTCTTCAGTTACATCCTGACATCTGCAGATGATTTTCATTGGCTTTCCCCCTGTCAAACTTTGATGGCGCGTATATCGTTGATACGATCGGCCGGAACTTCGATAGTGACTACCGCAGTGCGATCGTAGGCGGGCGGATTGATGACTCTGGCGATTTTTGCCTTGCAGACGAACTTGCCGGTGCGGTCAAGGGCGTCGACTTCCTGATCTTTGGCCGGCACGGGCAGCAGTTCATAGCTCATCGACAGCAGCGCTTTGCCGGGAACATTGTGCTTCATGTTGACAATGAAGATCGCCAGGCCCGGGCATTTCGGTACGCAGGCACCGCAGCCGGTGCAGGTTTCGAAATTAAGCTGCGGCCGGTCGGTGATGCCGGACTGCATCTTAATTGCCTTGACCGGGCAGGCCGAAACACATGGGTCACAGGGTATGTCCTGCAGGCATTCAATAATGGCTACCGGCCCCTTTTCGAGACGGGTCTGCGCTGGCAGAACTGGTTTAAGTTCGTCACTGGTGATGATTCCGGTGTTTTTCAGCATGCTCCGACCTCCTTGAGAACGCGTTCCCGGCCCCAGCGGATACGTTCGCCGGTTGAGCCGGAGCGCAGGGTTCGCAGCTCTTCCCGGGCCTCTTCGACAATCGCTTCAGCTTTCGGCGATTTGCCATGAATGCTTTCGTAGGCTCTGGCGCCGGCAATGCGGCCGCCAAGCATGGCGGTAGTGGCTTCTTCAATGCCAGAAGCGTCGCCGGCCACGAAGACATCGGGATTGGTGGTGCGCATCGCTGAATCATGCAATGGTACAAGCCCACCAAGCTCACCGACGTGAACCATGCGGCACTGCGCCTGCTGGAAAAGATCGATCAGCGGGGTCAGGCCGACTGCGAGACAGATGCAGTCACATTCAATCGTTAATTCAGTGTTGGGAACAGGCTGGAAACGTTCGTCGACCCGGCAAAGCACCGCGCCTTCGACGCCGGTTTCCCCGAGCGCCCTTAAAATAGTGTGCGAAGTGTAGATCGGCACGCCGAGGCGGCGGATTTTGCTGGCGTGAACCAGGTAGCCGCCGATGGTTGGCATGCCTTCGACGAGGCCAACGACTTCGACGCCGGCCTGAAGAAGCTGGTAGCTGACGATCAGGCCGATATTGCCGCTGCCGACCATGAGAATCTTGCGGCCGGGTTTGATGCCGTGCACGTTCATCAGGGTCTGAACGCCGCCGGCTCCGTAAATGCCGGGCAGATCATTGTTTTCGAAGGCCAGACTGTTTTCGGTGGCACCGGTGCAGACGATGGCAGCCTGATAAGAAACGCGTTCGTAGACATCCTGAGAAAGAATGCCAGCTTCTTTGTTGGCGTAAAAGCCAACGGCGGCGGTATTTTCAAGAACCGTCAGCTTGTCAGAAGCGTCTTTAACTTCTTTGCAGAGCATTTCGGCAATGGTGATACCTCTGATACCGGCATCGCGGTTGCTGCTGCCGAAGAAACGGTGAGTTTGTTTGATCAGCTGGCCGCCGATGCGGGCGCTGTCGTCGACCAGCAGAGTTCTGGCGCCGAGCTGTGAGGCGACAATTGCTGCCGAAAGGCCGGCCGGGCCGCCGCCGATGACAAAAATTTCAGTGTTGCGACTCATGGGTGAATGACACCGTGCCCTTTCTGCATGCGGATTTTCATGCCTTCCTTGAGCGGAGTGATGCAGGTCATGATATTTACCTGTCCGTCGACTTCCATGATGCAGCTTGAACAGCGACCAATGGCGCAGAAAAAGCCGCGGGCGCGGTTTTTCTGGGGACTGCGGCGCAGGGTTCTGACACCGGCGGCATGCAGGGCGGCGGCGATCGGTTCGCCTTCGTAACCTTCATATGCGCGGTCGTCAAAGAAGAATTTTACCAGTTTACGTTCCGGGAATTTCAGTACCGGGTGTTCCTGAATGCGCAGGGATTGCATCCCTTTCCTCCTTGTGTGCCTGTCTGTAGAATCACCGATGCATTATCATCAATCGATTTAACCGGCCTGCCGGTCGGGTCGCTTTTTTATACAATTGTCAGTAAAAGAGCTTGTTTTGTACCCTGCTATTTTAACGCTGTAAACGAAAATTGTCAGCCACTTTTCAATATTGGATCAAAGATAACCTATTGTGGCTTGCCCACAATCTGATGCCTGCATTCCAGAATCAGCGTAACGAGAATGGCTGTAAGTGGTATATTTTCTGGTTTTTTTGCTTTTCTTGCGGAAATTGCTTATGGCGTAGACATTTTAGTGCATTTGCCCTGCTGGTCATACTGACCTGATTCAGAAATCTGGCTTGAGTTGGCGATATCCCTCGGTATCGGCCAGATCTCTCTGCTCTTTGGCGTAATCAAAAGCGGTTTTGCCTGAATTGTCCTTGATACTCTTGTCGGCACCCGCTTTAAGCAGTCTGTCAATCACATATATGAAATTTTTGACACGACTCTCATTTATTGCATTCCGATTATAATCGTAAACAGCGTACATCAAAGCTGTCTTGCCATCGTTGTCGCGAGCATTGACATCGGCTCCGGCTGCAAGAATAGATTCAAGACACTCTCTGGAAAAGTTCCAGCAATCGCTCACGCTCTCCATCAGCACCGTTTTGCCGTTTTCAAGACATATGCCAACATCCGCTCCCTTCTTGACCAGAATCTCCATCTGGTCCCTTCGTTCTGCTTTGGTAACGTAATACAGGGCTGTTTTGCCGAAGTTGTCGGTTGCGTTTATATCCAGCCCCGCCTGAACCAGGGTATTAATGGTTTCGCTTGTAAAATAAGCTTTGAGGCCTGCATGCAACAGCGCATTTCTTCCATCAGTATCTCTGACATGTGCGTCAGCTCCAAGTTCGATCAGAGTATTAAAAGGCACCGGATTACAGACAGCGTACATCAGAGCTGTCTTGCCGGTTTCGTTCTTCTCATTCACATCTATACCCATCTTTACCAGTTGGCGGAATATCTGCGCAGTATTATCGTATTCTGCCGCCTTCATCAAAGCGTTCCGACCGCAGGATTCTCTTGCATGTATATCGGCCCCAAGCCTGGCAAGCTCAGACAATACTTCAGGATCGTTGTTGTTCCCGCTAGCTATCACAAAAGCGGTACTGTCGTTGCTATAACCCCGTGCATTTACATCTGCTCCGGCTTTAATAAGCACTTCGATATATGCCGGCTCACAATTGCTAAGTACCCCATCCAACAGGGGAGTAACGCCTGTGCCATCTCTGATATTCACATCAGCGCCCGCATTGATAAGAAGCTGCATGTTTTTCGGGCTTCCAATACTATAAAACAAAGGTGTAGAACCATGATCGTTTCTCGAATCAACATCAGCGCCAGCCTTGATAAGCATATCTATAATTGCTGGTTTGGCGTTGTGAAGAGCGGCGATATGCAATACAGTGTGACTCTTCCTGTCGGGAAAAATACGGCCATTTACGTCAGCGCCAGCTTTTATAAGCATATCGACTATTTCGGGATTATCAGTATGGTAGATAGCGCAGGCAAGAACCCGATACCCATACCTTCCTTTACAGTTGAGGTTGGTTGGTTTTTTCAGCAGCTTCTTTACCGCTGCGAGAGTCGTTTTCTTCTGTTTGTTCTCGAAAAGTCTGATCAGAGCCATGCCATTTTTTTGGGCTTCTGCTTCGTTATCAGCTGCAGTGCAAGCCCCAGAGCAATAAATCATAAACATACCGAGCAGAAATACCTGTAAAAAGCGCTGCATCACTTGCTTCCTTGTTGTTTACGAATTTTAATGCCAAAGCCGCACGGAATTTCGCTGACTTTCTTGACATCGTTCTCGTATTTGAGTTGCCGGTTTTTGCTGTTCAGATAGCATCTGCTGCCACCGTCAAAGATAACCGCAGCATCAAAGCCAAGCTTGAGAAGATTTTTTTGAATCTGCAGCCCGCTGGTTTCGTTAACTTGCTTTTGGTTCGTCTGCTTTGCAGCTCTGGGAGTTACGATTACATAAAGCTGTCCTTTGCGCAGAGCAAAAACCGTGTGGTCAGTCGCCCTGAGCTGCTCCGAGTCCCAGGCGCTCGAAATCTTGCCATTCAGACCGGCTCGGGGCTGATCGAATCGCTGCTCACGAAGAATATTTCCACCAGACAACCCTTCCCCGCTGCTGATTATCAGCACGCCACCAGACATTAGATTTTTGACTTTATTCTTCGGTTTGCCTGGGGTTTTAAAGTTGGCCGTTACCCCTTCTCGCGTCTCATCCTCTGTCTGAGCGATGGCGTAGCTGCCGTCTGCCATGACGGCCAGAGCGCCCCGTTTTTTTATCTTTTCAAGCTTGGGAGCATGTTCAAACTCACCATTGATGATTATCGCTCCGAGAGGTTTTGTTCCGGTAAAAAAGGTGCCGTTGACTACGACATCGTATTGATCGCCAATTGTTATTGCGTCGAGTTCTTTATCCGCCTTGCGCCCACTGAGACCCTTTTTGCATAAAAGAATATCGATCTTGTCGACCGCTTCTGCGATATAGCCGAGTCTTCTGAGCTCTTTAAGCGTCTTTTCAATCTCATCGTCGACAGGCGCTCCAGAATCTAAAGGAGGCGTTGTCTGATGAGTCACGACAAGGCTAAGGTTAAAAAGCCACTGATCTGCAAAATTTTGGGCTTCTTTATGCAGTCTGGCTGAAACATCGGCCAGATGCGCCTTTTTTTCTTTGTCAGACATACTCTGAACGATGGCAAATTTTTCAGCCTGTGCCTTTGCATTGGTGTGTGCAGCGTCAAAAACAGCTTTGTTTTCTTTGTGCAGCTTTTCGGCAAGTGCGGCAGGGTGCTCTTTCGGCTTTTGTTCAAATAACCGTTTAAGTTGCGCCAGAAAGATTTCTGCTTCGAACAACTGTTCGGAAGTGACATCACCGGGTTGGCTCTTTTTTTTAACAAGAAGTAGTTCGGCATTTTCAAGAATCTCAAAAAAAAACGGGCTTGTGGCAGACATGGCACCCCCTACGCTACCATTTCCCCTAAAATGATATCAAGGGATTGAAAAACCCTCTGGGATGTTTTTTGGTGATGTTTGTAAGGCCATTCCCAACCTACTCAAAGGGTCTTTAATGAAAAATATATCATCTTCGATCCTGCCTTTCAAGCTCAGACAGAAGCAAGCAAAGTCTTAGCCCATAGAATGCCCCAAAATGTCCGAGTTAATCCATGCTGATCACTGGCATCTTGTAATTCAATAAAAAAGCGTCAGAAGTGTCGGTGGTTTTTTGTGATTTGTCAGATGCAGGCGACCTTGAGAACAAAGAGCAAAAAAACGGGCTGGCGAAAAAAAAGTTGAATCTGCAGGCCGGGTTGCTCGTTATATTGATGACGGATTGCCGCACCACGGTTTGAATATTGGTGTTGATTCTGATTGATTGTGGTAAATTAAGCGGTAGCTGCATTGCAGGAAGACAAAATGCGAATCGATTATTTGAGCTGGATAGTCTGTCTGCTGCTGGGTGTCGTTATTTACGGTGCCGGCCCCGGACTGATCGACGATGCCGAAAACCGGGTTCTCGATCTGCAGTTTCGCCATCGTGGCGTGGTTGAGGTCGATTCACGCATCGTGATCGCCGGCATCAATCAGGAGACGCTCGCCTGGGCCGGGCGCCCGATGTTTGCCTGGGGGCCGGTTTATGCCGAACTGGTGCAGGCGGTAAAAAATGCTTCGGCTTCGGCGTTGTTGCTTGATCTGGTTTTTGCCCCCGGCTCTGAAAGCGTAATCAGAGAGCATGTTAAAGAAACTGCCGGTCGCATGCAGGTGGAGCTGCCGCCTAAATTTTTGCGCGAAATCGGCTTCGACAAGCCATTCAGAAGCGCGCTGCTCGAACTGGTTGCGTCAGGAACCTCTCTTATTGCCGGCTTTGCCTGGGAACACGGCCAGCCAGTGTTTTCTGATCCGGCTCTGCTGCATATTGCCAAAAAAGACAACACCGGCTACTTCAATCTGGCAACCTCGCATGACGGCGTGATCAGACATGTCGAGCTGTTCGGGCAGGGGCCGGCCGGGCCGGTGTTCGCCGTTTCGATGGCGGCAGCCCTGCGCAGCGGTGTTGCTCAGGTCGCCACACCAGCACAGGCTTTGCAGCAGATAAATTTTCGCGGGCCGCGTGGTACTGTCAGAACGGTGCCGGTGCATCAGATAATCGAAGCTTACCGCAGCGGCCGCCCGCAGCCTGCTGACCTGACCGGCAAGATCGTATTGCTCGGCTTTACCGACATAACCGATTTCAAGGCCACGCCATTTGGTTACATGCCTGGGGTCGAAGTGCATGCCAGTATTCTCGACAATATCCTTGGGAATCGTTTTCTGCAGCCGATGACGCCAGGTCATGAACTCTGGGGAGTCGTCGCAATGCTGGTCGGGCTTCTGGTAATTGCCAGGCTAAGCCGAACTTATGCGATAGTAATCGGTTCGCTGATTTTCATTGCCTGGCTTGGCATTGCGGTTTTCTGGTTTGACCCTCTTGTGATACCGGTAGTCAGACCGATGTTGCTGCTGCTGGCGCTTCTCGCCTGCGAACGCTTTATTGCCTATCGGGCTATCTATCTTGACCGGCGGCGGGTGCGCGAGGTTTTCGGCCGCTACGTCAGCGACTCGGTGGTTAAAGAGATTCTTGCCTCGAATGATCGCGATTTTCTGCAGGGAAAACGCCGGCGGCTGTGCATACTGATTGCCGACATCCGCGGTTTTACGACCTTCAGCGAGCAGCACGACGCGCACGCGGTGGTGGAGTTTCTCAATGCCTACTTTGCCAGGCTGACCGAAATCATCATGAATAACCGCGGCGTCGTCGACAAATTTCTTGGTGACGGTCTATTGGCGTTTTTCAACGCCCCGGTCGAGCATGCCGATTTTGCTGATGATGCAATAAAAGCGGCGATAGAGATTGTCAGATACACAGAATCGCCTGAATTCAAGGCTATCTGCCACGGTGCCGATCTGAAGGTCGGCCTGGCAGTGCATGCCGGTAATGTTGTTTTCGGCAACATCGGCTCAGAGCGAAAGGCTGAATTTACGGTCATCGGCGATACGGTTAACGCCTGTTCGCGCATGGAAAACCTCAACAAAGAATACAAAACTTCGATAATCGCCAGCGGCGAAGTTGTCGGTCTGGTAAAAATGCCGGTGAAATGGAAGTTCATCGAAAAAACGAGTCTGCGTGGAAAAGCCAACGAAGTTGAGCTTTTCACAATCGATAACCTGGAGGAAAAAAATGTTTAACAGGTTTGCTGTAATTCTTGCGGTCTGTTGTTGTCTGATGTGTTCCGGAGCTGTAAGAGCCGCCAACGTGGCGCTGGTAACCGAAATAACCGGCACGGTTCAGGCCTCCCTGGCCGGCGATGAATGGAACGTCGAACTGGCAGAAATGCTCCCGGATGGCGTCGAAGTAAAAGTTTCAGAAGATGGTTCGCTCGTGCTGGTGCATCTGGCGACCAATCGTGAATACCGTTTTGAACCACAGGGAAATGGCAAGATCACCCTCGCAGGTGTTGCCGGCGATAAAATTTCCGCTTCTGAAATTGAACTGGTTTCGGCAAACCTGAATCTCGGAAGAGAAATGGGCAACCAGACCGGAGCCGTTGATCCGGGTCGTGTCAATGTGGCAGTTCAGTCTGCGCCGCCTCCGCCGCCGGCCGCGGCTCCCGCAGCTCCAGCTCCAGCTCCGGCCCCGGTTCCATCCGATGAAATGATGGAGGAACGCAAGGCGGGACCGAGAGGTTCGATGATTCCTCGGGAAGAAATCAAAGATTCTTCTTCTGTCGACGGTTCCTTAGAATCGGCCAGAGAAGTGGCTATTTCGAGTTCATATAAAGCTAAGTCGGCCAGCATTGCGCGAAAGCCTCTGAAAGAAGAATTTGATTCGGAAGCTCCTGGTGTGGCACCAGAAATTGACGCCCTGGCAGACCAGGAAGTCGGTGCCGATGCCGGCATCGCAGCTGCCGGCAGCAGCGAAAACGAAGCAGCTCCGACTGATGCCGCGCCGGCCGCAAAATTCGTCAGTCTGGCTTTCCCGGCTGAGGTTTTTGCGAAATTCTGCTCTGATGAAGCCAGTTTGAAGGTTACGGCCGACAAGGACCTGATCAGTCGTGTCAATTATCCCGCCAACGACTGGGTTGAAATTGAAATCGAAGGCGCCGAAAGCTTTGCCGGCACTTTCAGCCTCGCAGGTAATCTTGCTTCATTCAGCGTCGATGCCATCGTTGTCGGAACGGCATCGATCATTGAAGCCTGGAAACTGGAAAAGAGCGGCAAACTCCATCAGGCCGCTGCCATGTGGCTTGCTCTGCAGAAGAGTGGTCTGGCACCCGAAAAGGTTGCCCCGCATCTCAAACGCCTGAAAGCAGCGATTCTCGAAGCGAATAAATAAATTAAAGCTGGCTAAATGGGCAGCCCGGCGCTTTTGAGCAGGGCTGCCTTTTCTTCTGCTTTTAAAGGCCTGAGTTCGCCGGCTTTGAGATTGCCTATGCTCAGGGGGCCGAATCTGACGCGATGCAGACTGGTTACCTGGCGACCGAGGTGGGCGAACATTCGACGCACCTGGCGTTTGCGGCCTTCGCGAATTACGACCGTGTAGCTGTCTGGTTCCGGATTCTTTTTTATGCGACAGGGTGCGGTCAGGCCGTCGTCAAGTTCGAGGCCGCTGCTGAATTTTTCGCTTTCTTCGGCTGAAAGTGGTGTGCCCGAAATTCTGACGAGGTATTCCTTGTCGACCTTGAAGGAAGGGTGCAGCAGTCGATTTGTCAGTTCGCCGTGATTGGTGATCAGCAACAGTCCGGTCGAGTCGTAATCGAGTCGCCCAACGGGGTAGAGGCGTCGACCGGCCGGCAGATAATCGGCGATGGTTGGGCGGCCGCGTTCATCTTTCAACGTGGTAACTACACGCAAAGGCTTGTTGAAAAGAAAAATCTGGTAATCGTCGGCTGGCGGCGTAATAATTTTGCCGTTAACTTTTATGACCGGCGGCTTGTCGGCGTCGACCGAAAAGCCCTGCCCTTCAACCGTCTGCCCGTTGACCGAAACAGCACCGGCATCGATAAGCTTTTCGACGGCGCGGCGTGAAGCAACGCCCCAGTTGGCGAGCAGTTTCTGCAGTCTTACCAGTTGCATTTAACGGTAAAATTCATCACCCTTCCGGCCGGGGTGTCAGAATAACTGCCTCTTTCAAAAAACGGGTCTGAAACGCAGGTAACGCGCTTGATCATCGGGAAAAGATGGCTGAAAATGAGGCCGCTTTTTAGAGTTTCGCCAATAACCGAGACCCTTTCAGCAAAATTTGTTTCGACAGCGGTAACGCCGGGCATTTTGTCGTCGAGGTCGGTGGTTTTCCAGGGCAGCATGCCGGGAGAGACCAGTTCCTGCAGCATGGCAAAGCGTTTTGCCGATTCGTTCTTTGTGGTGGTTGCCGTGAGGTTGATGGCGGCTTTTTCGTCGGGGCGGGCGCTGACCGAGATCCAGGTCGGGTACCATTCCTGGCTGACAATAAGATTCAGCGCGTTTTCAATTTCGTTGAATGGCAGCGACAGAGTGAATTCATACTGATTTTCGAGATCTTTAACCATGACATTGCCGTATTTTGGCTTCAGAGCTTCAACAATCGGGTGATCTGTCTGAGAGAAAGCCGGTGTGGTGCAGAAAATTGCCGAAGCGACGATAGTAGCCATAAAAGCCGGAAAAACTCTGGTGATTTTCATGTAAAACCTCTCTGTCTGAAGATCTGCAGCGGCCGGCTCAGATGAGTCAGGCTGCGGCTGGCAGTTCGACTGTTACCAGGGTGCTGGTATCAGGGGTACTTTTGATGGTGATTTCGCCGTTAAGGTGTCTGATCAGCTTCTGGGCAACCGCAAGCCCCAGGCCGAGCGATTTTTTGCCGGCTGCGGTAAAAGGCTTGAACAGATCGCTCTGCTGATCGGCGGGTATGCCCGAGCCGCTGTCAAAAATGATAAATTCGACGCGGTCGGTCGTTTTCGGCTTGAGACGTGTGACAACTTTAATTTCGCCACCTTTGGTGCCAAGCCCGATCAGGGCGTTGATAAAAATATTCGAGGCGATGGTTGCGAAGGCTTCGGGGTCGATTTTTACGTTGGGCAGGTTTTCAGGCAGGTTTTTCGAGACCTTAAGATTCTTGCCGATATCCTTGTTGCCCGAAAGCAACCTTGCGGTGACCACATGGTTTTTGAGGGCCGCAAAAATCTCTTTTTCTACAAGCTGGTTAAGCGGCAGCTGGCCAATTTTGGGTTGAAAGTCAGAAAAGTGTGAGATCAGATTTCTGACGTTGTGTTCCATTTTCTGGCCCTGGGCCTGAATTATCGGCAGGACCTTGTCAGCCTGGTCGGTTTTGGCGGCCTGCGTCTTGATCGCTTCGAGCGGTGCGGCGATATTGTTTTTGAGAATTTCGCCGCTGATGCTGGCGTGAGCCACGGTGGCGCTGCCGCCACCCGAGACTCTGGCAAGAATACTGTTGAATTCATGCAGTTCACGGGCGAGATCGCCAATATTGCCGCCACCAATCGTGGTTGTGACTTCGACCGGTTTATGAGCAGCTGCAGAATGTGTCGGTGCGGTCGCCGGTTTTGCTTTGCCCGGTGCGCCTTCTTCTTCCTGGCCGCCGGCATCGATGGTGGTGCCGAATACTTCTTCGACGTTGGTGCTGCCGGTGATAAGCTTATACAGCGCCGATTCACGCAATGAAAGCATGCCGTCGGCCAGAGCCTGGCGTCGCATGTCTTCGGTAGTGGCCTTGTTTTCGATCATTTCACGCATGCCCTGGGTCATGGTGAGAACTTCGTAAATGCCCTGGCGACCTTTGAGGCCGGTATTATCGCAGTCGGGGCAACCGGCGCCGCGTTTGAACATCAGGTTGTCGAGATTGAAACGGTCGGTGAGCTGCAGTTTGCGCAACAGCCTGTCGTTGATGCCGAGAGACTGCAACAGGTCTTTGTCGGGCTTGAATTCATTGGCGCAGGTTTTGCAGACTTTCTTGACGAGTCGCTGGGCCTGCACGACGCGCAGCGAAGTCGAAAGGCTGAACGGTTCGATACCCATATTCAGAAGACGTGCGACCGTGGCCGGGGCGTCGTTGGTATGCAGGGTCGAAATGACCAGATGGCCGGTAAGCGCCGCCTTGATGGCGATACTGGCGGTTTCGTAGTCGCGGATTTCGCCGAGCATGATGACGTCAGGGTCCTGGCGCAGGAACGAGCGCAGCGCCGCCCCGAAGTCGAGACCGATGTCGGCATGGCACTGCACCTGATTGATGCCCATAAGGTTGTATTCAACAGGGTCTTCAGCCGTCATGATATTGATCGATGGCTTGTTGAGCAGAAACAGTGATGAATAAAGGGTCGTGGTTTTGCCTGAACCGGTGGGGCCGGTGACCAGAACGATACCGTTCGCGCTTTCGACGCCTTCCATGTATTTTTCGAGAACAAATGGTTCGAAGCCGAGGTCTTTGAGGTCGACTTTAAGGTTGCCCTGGTCGCAGATACGCATGACCACTTTTTCGCCCCAGACGCACGGAATACATGAAACGCGCAGGTCGATCTTGCGGTTCTGCATGTTCAGTTTGATGCGGCCATCCTGCGGGCGCCGGGTTTCGGCGATGTCAAGGTTGGCCATAACTTTGATGCGGCTGATCACACCTGCGTGGGCGGCCTTGGCCGGGGTCATGAAAAGTTTCATGGTGCCGTCCTGGCGGAACCTGATGCGCAATTCGTTTTCGTAGATTTCGATGTGAATGTCGGAGACATTCAGAACGACTGCCTGAGTGAGAATCAGGTTAACGAGCTTGATGATCGGGGCGTCGTTTTCATCCATGCCGCCAATTTCGTCGAGTTCTTCGCCACCGCTGGATACTCCACCGATGCCTTCGGCAAGTGAGTCGATGTTTTCGCCGTAGAGGTTGCCGAGAGCCGCAATGATCGACAGTTCAGAACTGACGACGGGCGAAACACGCATGCCGGTCATCATTTCGATGTGGTCGATGGTGATGATGTCTGTAGGGTCAGTCATGGCGAGAACGAGCTTGTTGTTTTCGCGCTTGACCGGGCAGAGAATCTGCTCGTGGCAGAGTTTTTTCGGCAGCAGTGTCGCCAGAACCGGGTCGACGAGACTTTCGTCGAGATCGATGAACGGAATGTTGAACTGTTTTGACAGGGCGATAGAAAGCTGTTTGTTTGAAAGGATACCGTGCTTGACCAGGTAGGCACCCATGCGCAGTTTTTCTTCTTTGGCGCCTTTGAGGGCCTTGTCGAGCTGTTCGGCAGTACAGTATTTAGACTCGATGAGGATATCGCCAAGGCGTTTTTTCTGACCTTTGCCGGCTTTGGCAGAGGGCTTTTCGCCGAGCATCTGCGAAATTTTGTTGTCGAGGGCATCACCCAATACCTTGGCCGGTTTTAGAGCCATGGTCAGGTGCGCACCGGTCAGAATTGAGGCGTCGGCAGGTGCCACAGTGCCGACGATCAGCTCGGGGCCATTGATTCTGATCGGGATAATGCGCTTTTCTTTAATGATTTTCTTGTCGATCAGTTTGAACGCATCCTGAGTGATTTCGACTTCATCGACCTTGATGAAGGGAACATTCAGAATTTCGGCTTCTTTACGGGCGAGCAGCTCGGGGGTGACCTTCTCAGCGGCGGCGATTGCCTGAATGAAAGCGGCGGGCTCGGCATTTTTGCTGCGGGTTTCTTCCCAGAACTGGGGGGTGATGATGCCCTCGTTCATCAGCAGTCTGCCGAGTTTTTCGATAGACTCGCCATCGGCCGGGAAAGCCGGAAACGAAAGTTTAAAGGCCGCTTGATCCATAAAAATTTACACCCCGGGCAGAATCACTTCTGCTCTTTGAGAATTCCTTCAGCTATTCTAGCAAATGATGGTCGCAGGTTCAATGATAAAGCCTTCTCAAAACTTGTGCGAGCTTTTTTCTTTGCCTTTGCCCGCAGCAGCAGGCCGAGCTGGAAATGTGCATCGGCGTAGTCAGGGTTGAGTTCGATGGCTCTTTCAAGACATTCGCGGGCGGCGGTAGGCTTGTTGAGCTGAATTTTTGCCAGCGCGACCCAGTAAAAAGCGTCGGGGTAGGTATCGTTGATCTGAACCGCCTCTTCGAAATGACGCAGGGCGTCTTCCCACTGACATTCTTCGAAATATTTGATGCCAAGATTGATGCGGCTTGAAGCCAGATCGAGTTCGATAATCGCGATTTTTTTCAGTTCGGCGAGAGCTTCAGCGAAGAATTCCTGCTTCATCAGGCTTTCAAAATTGACGAACTCCGAACACTCAGTTTTGCCACTGCGAACAACCATTTCGCGGAAACTGTCGATGGCCATCTCCGTGTCATCAGTGATTTCATAGATGGTGGCGAGATAGAACCAAGCTGCCAGAAGGTTTGGATTTTTCTTGAGAACGCCGCGCAGGGTGCTGCGGGCTTCAGAGTAGTAACCTCTGAAAAAAAGTGTCTTGCCAAGCGCAAGGCCGATATCGAGATAGCCGGGGTGCGCGACAAATTCAGCGCGCAGCTTTTCGATTTCTTCTTCAAGGGCCTGCATGCGGCGCTGAAGATTCTGCAGATTTCTTGCCAGAACCGCCCATTTAGGTCTGATTTTCAGAGCTTTGCGGAACAGTCGTTCGGCATCGTCGAGATTGTTTGTCTGCATGCGCAGGGCGCCAAGATTGTTGAGAATGCGCGGGTCTTCGGGTGAAAGTCTCAACGCGGTTCTGAAGGCGTCTTCTGCATCCTGGTAGAGGCTCATGGCCAGGTAGACATTGCCAAGATTATTGAGAATCTCAGCATCGTCGTGATAGGCATGCATGGCGCGCTGCATCACCTTCTCGGCTTCGCTGAGCATGCCCAGGCGGCGCAGCGTGTTTCCCAGGAGTAAAAGCAGCGGTCGGGAGTCGGGAATGATCATCTCGGCCTGGCGCAGCTTTTTTAAGGCTTCGTTGAAGTTGCCGCGTTTGAGCAGTGCCTGAACTTCGGGCCCGAGATAAGACGAATTTTCGACAGTCAGCTCATCAGAAAGCTCTTTTATTTCGTCATCGAAACTTTCTTCGATAAAATTGCTCAGCTGCCCGGCGACCTCGTTGTTCTTTTTGTGGGCGGCTTCGATGATGAAGTCTATATTAGGGTAGTCAGGTGCAATGTTTTTTACCTGATTGAATTCATTCAGTGCAGCAGAAAAAAATCCGGCTCTGAAATAATTAATTCCTCTGTCAAAAAGTTCTTCAGCCTCTTTAGACTTGATAAACATTTTACGGGTATTGCCTTGAGGTTGGGTTAGTGATACAATAGCTATACTCCATTGTGCACTCGCTTGTCAATGGGAAAAACGTACCCTCAGGAGGGTTCTCATGGATTCCACGCCCGGAATCAAGATGAAGTTCTGTGAATCTTTAGACCGCTTTGTTGCCATACGATCATTCACGCCAGAGCAGAAACAGCAGCTTTTCAAGAACATCAAGATAACCGACAAGAAATCTTACAAGCGGTTGATAATCAACGCTTCAGTCGTCAACTATCTCGATGAGATCGCCCCTCTGGTCTTTGGAAACAATGAATACCCCCTGCTCGGTGAAATCATCGAACAGGAACTTTATAATCTCTGCGTCAAGGTAAACCCGACGCTCGATATTAAAGAAGTTACCATTCAGGTCGACGAACAGGCCGCCAAAAGCGGTGCTATCACCATGCTCGGCTCTGAGAACGAAGAAGCAAAAACTTCGCAGCAGCGTTACATGGAGATCGAAAATCACCTGCGCAAGCGCATTATTGGTCAGGACGAAGCGGTAACCGCTGTGGCTCAGGCGATCAGAAAAGCCCGCGTCGGCCTGAAGAACCCGAAACGCCCGGTCGGCAGCTTTATTTTCGTCGGCCAGACCGGCGTCGGTAAAACCGAGCTTGCCAAGGCTCTCTGCGAATTCATGACCGGCAGCGAAAACGATCTGGTGCGCATTGACTGTTCAGAATTTGCCATGAGCCATGAATACGCCAAGCTGATTGGTGCCCCTCCGGGTTACATCGGTCACAACGAAGGCGGCTATCTGACCGAATCGGTTAAGAACAAGCCAAATGGCGTTGTTGTTTTCGACGAAATCGAAAAAGCACACGAAAAAGTTCATAACCTGCTGCTGCAGTTGCTTGACGAAGGCATTCTCACCGACAGCAAAGGTGAAACTGTCAGCTTCAGAGAATGTGTCATCATTCTGACAACTAACGTCGGGGTTTCTGACATCACCACTGAAGAGAGCAAGCCCGGTTTCAGAGTTGACGAATCGTCTGCCAAAGTCGCCCAGAAGCTCGACGACCTGTCACACGAAAAGAAGGTTAAGATCACCCGCAAGAGCCTCGAAAAGAAGTTCCCGCCCGAATTTCTCAACCGCATCGACGATGTGATCGTCTTTAGAGCGCTCGACAAGAATGACAATCTCGAAATTCTTAAAATCCTGCTCCAGGAAGTATCTGAACGCGTTTCAGGCTTGAATATGCGCCTTACTTTCACCGACGAACTCAGAACTTTCCTGGTCGATAAGGGCACTGATCTTAAATACGGCGCCCGCCCGCTGCGCCGCACCATTCAGCGTTATATCGAGAATCCTCTGGCAGAGCAGATTCTTAAAGGCTCTTTCAACAAGGGTGACGATATCTCTGCCGAGAACGGTGTTGACGAAGATAAAGAGCCCTGCGCCAATTTCAAGATTGTCGGCAAGGTTGAGATCAAAGAGATCGAACCGCCGAAAATGCCGCCTCAGGCACTTCCGAAGTTTGTTGACCCGCCAACCAAGCTCGAAGAAGAAGAATAATCAAACAAAAAAATACCCCGGTTATGCCGGGGTATTTTTTTTGCTGTGCTGAGCTCGTTTAACGGCGGCTGCGGCGGGTTTTTTTGGCTACTGCCGCTGGGTCTTTGCCCTGGCGTTTCATGTAGAGTTCATAGGAAATCTGGCCGGCAATCGAAGAGGCTTTGGTGCCTGAGTGATTGGGCTGGCCCGACAGGGTGACGATGCAGAGATCACGGCCGGTTGCCTTGGTAAAACCACCGAACCAGGTGAACAGATAGTTTGGCGAGGCGCCGGTCAGAGTGCCGGTTTTGCCGCCGCAGATGGTCGCCAGGTCGGGGCAGCTGCTGTAGCCGCCGAAACCTTTTTTGCCGGTGCCTACCGAAGTGGTGCCATACATCATTTTGTAGATTTCACGGGCGGTGTTTGGCTTGATCGGCTGGGCAAGCTGAAAAGGTTTACGTCTGAAAATAACCTTGTTTTTGCGCACCACGTAATCGACCAGATAGGGTTTCATGGTTTTGCCGCGGTTAAGAACGGTCGAAACAATGCTGGCAACGTGCATCGGGCTCACGAGAAAGTCGCGGTTGAGACCGGCAGCGGCCTGCCCCAGTTTGATCTGATCGTTGGGCAGATCGGCGAGCGATTTACCGACTGGCAGATCGAAGAAAAATGGCTTGTTGAAGCCAAAAGCGGCTGTGTATTTTTCAAGCACATCGCGACCGATTTTTTTGGCAATGCGGCCGAAGACACCGTTGTGTGAATTGGCGAAGGCTTTCCAGACGGTCATGTAGGTCTTGCCCCAGGCAAGGAAACTGCTTTCTGAAGTGATTTTACCAGTGTCTATAGCCGCGGCGCCAGTAACGATCTTAAAAATAGAAGCGACGGGAAAAGTCGGCTTGAGAGCCCAGTTGTCGGTTTTGAATTCTTCTGCTTCGATTGGGGTTACGATACCACGGTGACTCGATGACATGGCGAGAATTTCGCCGCTGGCCGGGTCCTGGATTATGGCAACACCGATGCGGTTCGAATAGCGTTCGAGAATGTTTTCGAGCATCTTTTGCAGTGCTGGCCTGACGGTGAGAACGATATAGGTTTCGCTGTCATACCTGACGATGTAGCGGTCGAGAAGAGTGGCGAATTCCCATTTGTTTTTGCTGACGGCGTCGATGTAGGTGATCGCCGATGCGGAACCTGCGGTTGCGGCCATCTGACTTTTGCCCGGGAGAGCCGAAGCAACTGTAGAGGCTCTGAGGGGAAGGGCCTGCACCCGGCTGGGTTCGCGACGGGCCATGGCCTCGGCAGCGGCTGACTTGTAAGCCACTTCGAAACTTTCGTTTTCGGACCTGGCAGAAGCGGCTTCGGTTGTCTGCATGTCAATCGAGGCGGTAGGCATTTCGGTTGACGCAATGTTTTCGGCTGCCGGCACTTCATTTACGGGCTTCATTGCCGTTACGGTTTCGTTTGCCCGGGTTGACTCAGAAGTAGCAGCAGCTGATTCTGTGGTGGCAAGGTCGATTGCGACAGTTTCGCCGCCGGCGGTCACCTGATTTTCAGTGGCAGTGCCGGGATTGCTGTAGCGGATGGTGACGACCGGTGCAACCGGCGCGACGGGAACTGTCGGGGTTTCGGCGGTCATCTGCTGTTTTCTGGCATCTCTGGCGGGTTCGGCTACATAACGGGGTTTTTCGCCGCGGTCGGCAATTTTAAGAACCAGTGCCTCAACTACCTGAGAATCGAGTGCAATACCCATGAAAGCTATGTAGAGGACGATGCAGAGTATATTCAGGGGTTTGAAGTAGTTTGAAACCATTTATAGCGCTGCTTTCTAGTTGATTCTGGTTTTTTCGACAAGGCCGGCGCGGGGAACCTTGAGGCTGGCGCCAAGTTTCAGGCCACGTTCATCTTTGATGCGGTTGATGCGGATCAGAGACTGCACCATCTGCTGATTACCGTAAAGTCTGCGGGCAATTTTATCGAGGGTGTCGCCAGCCTGAATTGTGTATTCAACGAAACGGTCGCCTTCGACCTCACGCAGACTGTTTTCTTCGTTGCTTTTGTTTTTGCCGGTATCGATGCGGGCGATCGGCATTGGTTTGTCGGTAAAATCGCGGGTTGCCGGGGCAAAAGCACCTTCAGGAGCAACTTTGATCGGAGTTTTGAGGCGGTGTTCGCTTACCAGGCTGTCGATGCGGCCGACCAGAACCGGCGAAGCCGGTCTTTCGATGCCCGGAATGACGCTGGTGTGCGGCCCGATATCGCCGTGAATGGTGAAGGCGAATGCAATCTGCAGCAGGAATAGTCCGCCTAAAAAGAAGAGAAATAGCCCAAACTGGGTTCTGGATCTGCCTGGAGTTTTCTGTTTTTTCATGCCGACCTCCTGTGGTTCTAATAAGCTATCGGCATGTTTTTTGACAAAACTTAGGAAGTGGGTGGCGAAGAATTCTCGGAAAATTCGTTCTCGCTTTTCTGAAGCTCTGCAAACTTGAGATTTTCGATGGTGAGAATGGCAAATCCCGCGATCAGAACGTAGAAATATCCGAATGAATGCGAGACCAGGCCGAAGGCAGCGGCCAGCTCAGGCGATTTCCCCAGCATGCCATTCAGAACCAGCACGCAGCAGAATTCGTAGACTCCGATCATTCCGGGGCTGGCCGGTATCATCGAGCCGACCGAAAGGACCGAAATCAATAAAATCGCGCCTTTTAGGCCGAGATCGAGGCTGAACATCTGCAGACAAAGTATCAGAGTCAGCAGCGACAAACCCCAGCAGATAAATGAGAGCAAAGTGGCTTTGGCAAAGACTACCGGTTGACTGATCAGGCCAAGGCCGTTGATGAACGAGTCCCGGATGCGGGTGAAAAGGTGGTCGAGGCGTTCGGGCAGCAGTCTGAAGATAGCGCTGGTGATTTTTTCGAACAGGGCGCGCCTGAACTGCATCATGGCGATGACGATCAGCACCGTGCAGTAAAAGATGATCGCCGAGAAACTGGCTTTACGGATCAGCGGGGTTGCCGTGAACAGGTTGAGCGATGCGACGATCAGGCTGACAATGACGATGCCGTCGAGAAAGCGCTCGATAACCACCGAGCCGAAGGCTTCGCCGGCTGGTGCGATGTTCTTTTTCTTCAGATACCAGGCGCGCAGGAATTCGCCGGCACGGGCTGGCAGCAGATTGTTGAACAGATAGCCCATTACCAGACCGAAGTATGAGTGTTTGAGGTCGAGCGGGCGGTTGGCAAGTATCATCTGCCAGCGCCAGGCGCGGGTAACATGCTCAAGGGTCAGAGAGATACACATCAGCAGAAGGTATTCAAATTTGAGACTGCTGACGATTGCTGGAATCTGCCGTAGATCAACCTTTTGCAGGGCAAGCCAGAGGAAAAAAAAACTTGCGGCAATTCCCCAGAATTTCTTGGATTTTAACATAGCGGGCATGGTACCATGTGGCCTGAACATTCACAAGATTGTTTATTGGCATATCTTGCGGCATGATTCAATGATTGCAGCAAATCCTTGAGGTAGCTTCAGATGTGGGTGGCATTACAGATCAGTGTTTGTGTGATTTTTCTGCTGCTTGCGGCTTTCTGGGCCGGTAAAAAAATTGGCCAGAGAAAATTTTTCAAAATCGAGCAGGAAATGAAAGCCCTGGAGCTGTCGTTCAAGCATCTGACCGACGACATCGAAATGGTCGCCAGCCACAATATCAAAGCTTTAGAAGGTCAGTGTAATGTGCTTAAAGAGCTGCTGACCGTCGCCGACAAAAAGTGTCTTTATGCCAACGATCTTCTCAAAGAGATCGATGACGGGGTAGAAGCTCTGCGCAAGCGTAATCTGAACCCGGCCAATGCTTTGACGAACATCGATCAGGGCCATGACAAGCGTTTTCGCAAAGAAGTGCAGGATACCCTCGAAGAGATGCTGAAAAAAATAGCTGCTCTCAATACCCGCGTCAGCGAGCTTGAAGACAGCCAGGAAACGGATGTTTCACGCGCCGGCGGTGGCTTTGATCAGGATGAACTGAAAATGATGATCAGCAACGAGGTTTCTGTTTATCTCAAGGCCCTTGAAGCCAGTTTTGAAACCTACGAACCGGCGGTGGCGACCGCAAACAGCCGCGGCTTTGAGCGCCCCGCTGAAGCCGTTGCGGCCAGAACTTTTGAAAACGCCGGCGAACGATCGCAGATGCACGAAAAAAGCGCCGATAAAGGCTCTGATCGGCCGGTTCTTCGGGCAGTTAACCGCGAAGCGGCCGCAAACAGCGCGCCGGTTGCGCAATCTCTGCAGTCTTCTCAAAGTTCGAATTCTTCAAAGGCAGCTGGTGTGGGCGCCTCTCTCAAGCCGGTTACAAGCCTGCCATTGAAAGAGGTGTGTGCTGAAACGGCCGAGATTCCGGTCAAGAAAACCGATCTGTGCCGAAAGCCGGCGGCAGCTCCTCCACCGGCTAATTTCCGGGTTAATGAAGTGCTCAGGCTTTATTCTGAGGGCTACTCTCTGCCTCAGATCGCCAGAAGTCTCAATATGGGCAAAGGCGAAATCGAGCTGATCATCAAAATTTACGGTGAAAGCCTCAGCATGAGGAACGTCCTCTGATGTCGAAAAAAAAGAGCACCGATAAAACAGTTCATAAGCCGGTTCAGACAGCATCCGGCGCAACTGCGGCAGTGACTGCGGCTTCTGAACGTCTGACAGTCGTCAGCAGCGGGCCATCATTCTTGAAAAGCCTGCCCGCTTCGGTGAAAAACTGGTTGATTCTGACAGGTTTCGTGGTGGCCGGTGTCGGTGTCTATTACCTGGCCAACGTCATTGCGCCATTTCTGGTATCGCTGGTGGTTGCCTATATTCTCAACCCGGTGGTCAGAAAGCTGGTTGAACGCAAGGTGCCACGGCCCTGGGCGGTTCTCTCGGTTTTTCTTGCCTGCTTTGCCGTATTTGTGCTGTTTATCGTGCCTTTCACCCTTACCATGGTTTCTGAGGCGGGTGACCTGGTGATCAAGCTCAGCAACCTCGATGTCAAAAAGCTTGCCGACAATTACAAGGTTCTCGGGCTCGATTTTTACGAAAAATTTTCGAGTTATCCCTACGTTAAAACCTACCTCGACGAGTTTGTACAGAGCGACAGGGTCCGTGAACTGGCAGCCCAGGGTGTCATTCTCGTAAAAGACGGTGCAGTTACCACTTTTAAAAAGGTATTCGGCTTTCTCGGAGGTGCCTTTTCAGGAATGTTTAACATGTTCCTGATTCCTATTCTCGTTTTTTACATTCTCCTCGATATGGACGAAATGTATGCCGACTTTAAAATGCTGATCCCACACGATTATCGGCCGAGAACTCTCGATGTGCTGCGCAAGCTCGACGAACAGCTGAGTTCTCTGCTGCGCGGCCAGGTGTTGGCTAATTCGATTTTTGCCGGGCTGATGATCGTCGGAATCTGGTTTTCCGGTCTGCATTTTTTCCTGTTTCTCGGGCTGTTTGCCGGCATTGCCAATTTCATTCCCTATCTTGGCGGGCTTTTTACGGTGATTCTGGCACTGCTGCTCGCCATCGCTCAGTTCGGTTTCTCGGGTATGCTGCTTACTGCCATGGGAAAAGTCGCCGTTGCGGTTCTGATAATTCAAAGTATCGATGGCTGGTATCTGCAGCCCTATGTCGTTGGTGAAAACGCCGGTCTGCACCCACTTACCGTGATGCTGGCCCTGACCATCGCCGGCAGTCTCGGCGGCATACCGGGCATGGTTCTCGCCGTGCCGGCAACCGTCATTCTTAAAGTATTCGGTCGCGAACTCTACCACGAACTCTACGATCAGGTATGAACATGAATGCTGAAATGTCCGCCATTACCGTAAGCCGCCTCTGCAAAAACTTTGGCCGGAAACAGGTGCTCAAAGGCCTCGATTTTTCGGTGCCGCTCAACACTATCGCTGGCTTTCTCGGCCCGAACGGCGCCGGCAAGACGACGACGATGCGTATGCTGCTTGGCCTTATTCCCGGTATTGACGGCGAAATAACCATGCTGAGTCACACTATGCCCGGCGGTCGAACGATTGCGCTCGAAGAAATCGGCGCGGTGGTCGAAAACCCCGCATTCATTGAATCAATGAGTGCTTACGAAAATCTTTACTGGTTCGGCAGCCTGTATAAGCCGCTTACCGACCAGCGCATCTTTGAGGTAATCGAGATGGTTGGCCTGAAGGATGCTGCCCGCCAGAGATTCGGCACTTTTTCCACCGGTATGAAACAGCGTCTTGGAGTAGCTTTCGGCATTCTGCACCGGCCGAAGCTGCTGATTCTCGACGAGCCCACCAGCGGCATGGACCCGGCCGGCCGGGTTCACATGCGCGAAATTCTGACCCGTATTCACGATGAAGAAAAGACTTCGATTTTTCTTTCAAGCCATCTGCTCGATGAAGTGCAGCGCCTATGCAACTACGTCGTAATCATCGACAATGGCAGATGCGTTAAACAGGGCTACGTATCGGAGCTGCTTTCTGGCCACAGCGAAAGGTGGGAAATCAGGGTGGTCGACGAAGACGCTGCGAAAACCCGTGAACTGCTTGCCGCCATGCATGAAGCGGTCATCGATATCAATCAGGGGCCACGTGGCCTGGTTGTCAGCCTGCAGACCGGAAAATCGGCTGAAGTTAACAGCGGTCTGATCAAGGCCGGAGTGCGGGTGGTGGCGCTGATTCCGCTTGAAGCCTCGCTTGAAGAAACCTTCATCAAGCTGACTGGCAACGGTGTTTCCGTCGGAGGTGGCGCATGAGACGCATGCTGTTTCTTATTCTGTTTGAGCTGAAGAAGATTCTCAACCGCAAGAAGGCACTGCTGTTTCTGCTGGCACTGAATATTGTGCCGCTGGTTGCCAGCCTGGCTTTAATTGTGGCTTATGTTAAATTCAAGGGTTTCGGTTTTGGCGAAGTGCAGTTCTCGGTGCTGCATGAAATAGTCAAAGGGCTGTTTACTGCGCATTTCAAGTTGTTTGCCTTCATTGCGCCCTTTTTTCTGGCGCTGGTGGTCGGCGACAGTTTCTCAACCGAACTCAGTCGTGGCTACATGAAAATGCTTTTGTTGACGCCGGTCAGGCGCTGGCAGGTGATTACCGCAAAAACCCTGGCGATTATGCTGTTTTTGCTGCTGGCCGTATGTCTGGGCGGCTTTTTTCTGCAGGCTGACCTGCTGGTTGCCCGTTCACTGACTCAGGCTTCAGGTGTGCTGCCTGCTAATGCGCTGCCTGATGCGCTGAATATCGACATCAGCAAACCACTTTATCTGGTCAGCACCTCTTCGGCTTTTCAGCTTCTCGTGCTAACTTTTGTCGGTAACCTCATGCTGATCGGTTTTTTCATCGTATTTGCCCTGTTTTTTGAGTCGGCGATTCTGATGTCTTTTACCAGTTTGAGCGCTCTGATGGGCGTTCATACCTTTTATCTTATCGCTTCCAGTCTGCTCAATAAAATCGACGTCTGGTATGAAAGCGCCGCAAAATGGTGCTTTACCCGGCATCTCGATGAACTTTTTTCAGTAAATACAATCGAAACTATTCTTGAAAACCGCGGTAATCTGCTGACCGACAATATTTTCACCGCCTGGCAATCAAGTCTCGGCTGGGCTGTACTTTTTTATGCAATTGCGGTATTATTATTCTCGAGGCGACAGATTCTGCATTAACTATAAACTTTGAGGGGCCCGCTGCCGATGATTATTCAGAAATGAAATAATCGGAGGCAGATAAATGAGTTCTTTTAATAGAAAAAGTTGGCTTTGCCTGATTCTGTTGGCTTTTGTGTTCTCACTTACCGGCAGCACCCTGCTTGCCGTAACCAAACATCAGCTCTTTGAACTCAGTCAGCAGATCAAACAAAAGCAGTCGCAGGTAAACAAGCTGTATGCTGAACTGCGCAAGTTGAACGAAGAGGGTGGCCCCGAGGCCCAGGAAAAAGCCCAGGTGATCATGGCCGAGATCGTCGAACTGAAAGAACAGATTGGTGAACTGCAGAGAAACCTTGAACAGCTTAAGAAAACCGCTATGCCGAACGAGACGCTGATGCGTCGAACCGCAAAGAGATAGTTAAAAGTCCCTGTTCGAAGACCAGAACTTTTAAATTATAAACTCCTCCAAAGAACCGCCGCCCGACTGACCACCGGGCGGCGGTTCAGTCTATGGCAAAAATAAAAATGGCCGGGGCTTGTGGCCCCGGCCATTTCAAGAGAACGTTCTGCTTATTTGGTTTTCAGTTCGCTGAGCAGGTTTCTGACGTTGTTCTGAGTGGCTTCGTCGAGGCCACCTTCGGTGAACACTCTGAAGTTCATTTTGCTGATCAGATCGGCGCTGATATCGCGGTTCTTTTCGTTGGCGGTGGCAACGTAGTCGATCAGACCGGAGATATCGCCACTGCTGACAGCGGCAACCAGTTCTTTGGTTGAGGTTTTCTTGTAGTAATCTTTAACCATGGCTTCCCACATGGTGTCTTTGGCGAAGGCCAGGTCTTTGTATTCGGGTGAGAAGCTGTAGGAAGAGGCCGGGAAATAAACGGCCAGGCCAGTGGCGTTCTTGGTGTTGTAACCGCTGAGGCCATTGATGAGGACAGCCTTGTCGATAGCGGCCAGAAGTTTGCTGGCTGCGGTCTGGAAAGCTTCGTCTGCGATGGCATTTTTGGTGAGAGAGACAAAGTGGCCAAGGTCGATGTTGGTGCGATAGTAGAACTTCTGGGCTGCATTGAGGGCGCCCTTGAATTCAGCACCGTGTTTGCCGGCAAGGGCTGCTTTGCAGTAACCGTTGATAGCGTCGCGCAGATTGTCGATTTCGCTGCACTTGAGAGCAGACTGGGTGGTTGATGACATACCGGCGCTGCCGCCGTTGTATGAGTTGGAATACTCAGTAACGATGTGCTTGGCGAAGGTTTCGGGGCTCATGCCTTTTTTGAAACCGGAAAGGATTTCGAGGTAGGGGTAGCCCTGACCGGGTTCGGTTTCTTCAGAAGCGATGAGGTAGTCGCAGCCGTCTTTCATGGCATAGGCGACTTCGACCATCTGCATCAGGCAGGCGTCAAAGCAGAAGATGTCGAGCTTTTTACCGATAGCGGCTTCGATTTCCTTGAAGGCGACAGTCAGCTGATTGGTGGTGATATGGTTGCCAGACTGGTCATCGTAAGAGATACCTTTGATGATTTCGCCTTTGGCATCTTTCCAGCCTGAGCCGTGGTTCCAGACGATGGTGCAATAATGCTTCGCCGGGTAGGCTCTGACGGTTTCGGTAACGAATTTAACGAATTCGTGGTAATCGCCCATGTCGATTTCGCCGGGTTCGCCGATTACTTTGGCGCCGTCTTTTTCTACGTAATAAAGAGTAGCGGGAGCATGTTCGCGGTCGAGCAGGCAGATAACATTGAGGTTATCGTTAGAGCCGCCGGCAGCTACCATTTCCTGCAGGTCGCCAACACCAAAAGAATCAAGGTTGTTGTCGGCATTGAGGAAAACCATGAAAGTCCATTCTTTCTGAGCGGCGCTGGCCGGAGCACAAAAAACGCATGCCAGAAGAATAACTGCAAGAATGCTGAATACACGCTTCATACTTATTACTCCTTATACTCTTTATACGGGAAGCAGAACATTAATAACGATACTTATTCAATACTTATACAAGATACACTGATCTTTTGATTATAGAACCACAAATGTACCCTGTCAAGAAAACTTGCAAATAAAAACACAGTTTGCGGATTATAAACCGCTGCAAAATGAAAAATCCCCCGGACGCCTGAGCGACCGGGGGATTCTTTAAAGCGTCTTACTTGCCGGAAACTGAATTTTTGAGGGCTTCGAACAGATTTTCGAATTCGCCTTTGATTGATTCGGGCAGAAGGTTTTCTGAGTAAACGGCGAAGTTGAGTTCCTGCAGGGCGAGGCGGCTGGCTTCGGGGTTCTGAGCGGCTTTGGCGACCAGGCTTCTCATTTCGTCGAGATTACCAGCGGCTACACCGGCGACGACGCGTTCAGCGGCTTCTTTTTTGGCCAGGGCAGCAATCATTTCATCCCACATGGTGGCTTTGGCAAAGCACAGGCCATTGTATTTCGATTCGAGAACCAGGTTGGCCGGCAGGTAGATGGCCAGGCCCTTCGAATTCTTGGTGGTCGAGCCGGTAACTTTGTTGATGATGATGGCGGCTTTAACGGCAGCGATAACTTTATCGCAGGCAGTCTTCACGGCAGCGTCGACACCGGTCTGGGCCTGAAGCAGTTCTGCGAAGTGGACCAGGTCGATGTTGCCCGGGTCGCCGAACTTCTGAACTTTGGCGAGAGCTGCTTTAACGATCATGGTATTTTTGCCGGTCATCAGGGCCTTGGCAAGACCATTTACCGAATCAACAACCGGGCCGAACTTCGACATATCGAGGGCTGACTGGGTTGATTCGTCGAAACCCTGGCTGCCGCCATTGTATGACTTGGCGAAAGCGTTTACCCAGTTGAGGGCATAGGCCTGAGCGTTCATACCGGCTTTGACACCGCGGAGGATATCGTCATAGGGGGCGCCTTTGCCCGGTTCAAGTTCTTCAGAAGCGACCATGTATACAACATTGTCTTTAACGGCATGAGCAACTTCAACCATCTGCATCAGGCAGGCGTCAAAGTTCAGGATGTCGATTTTCTGGCCGAGAATCTTGCTTACTTCGGCAACTGCAGTACCAAGCTGAGCGTTGGTGATATGGTTGTTTGAAGAATCGTCATAGGAAATACCACGATAGATAGCGCTGGTGCCTTTGTTTTTCCAGCCGGAACCGTGATTCCAGATGGTGAAGCAATAGTGCTTGGCGGGGTAATTTTCTTTAACGAATTTGGCGAATTCAACGAACTGGCGGTAGTCGCCCATGTCCATTTCGCCCATGTCTTTTACTTTTTTGATGTTGTTCTTTTCGATGTAATTTATCTGAGCCGGGCCGTGTTCGCGGTCGATCAGGCTGACGATATTCAGGAAATCACTCGAGCCAACTTTGGCCATTTCCCGCTGGTCTTCTACACCAAACGGATCCAGATTGTTGTCGGCGTTAAGGAACACTGCTACGGTCCAGTCTTTGACTGCGGCAGCGTTTGCAGGTGTGTATGCAGCGCACAACAACAGGGTTACAACGACGATGATACTTGATACTCGCTTCATTCTCGGTCTCCCTGAACTTATATACTTATCCGGGAATGCTCGCTCCGGATATTAAACATTCTAATGGTGTCCTGAAAAGTGCGCAAGGGGGCAAAGAAAAAAAATGCACACTTTTTTTTCCTCTGGTATAGTTGTTCGAGAATCTGTCACCACACCAAAAACCGGGCAGGACTATGAAAAAGATTGAATTTTGTGGTTTTCCGGTGGTCAAAGCGACCCCCGACGATGTCAATGATCTCTTCGCCTTCGAAAAAATCTGCTTCGAGCATGCGGTCGATCAGTTTCCGAAGCGCAATCTCAGGCATCTGATAACTTCGCCGACCAGCGTAACCTTCATCATCAGAGACGAAGAAGGGAAAATATTCGCGACGGTCACCGGGCTGCTCCGGCATTTCAAGGTCTCATCGGGCCGTGTCTACAAGATCGGTGTACTGCCTGACCGCAAACAAAAAGGCACTGGTTCGTTTCTCGTAAAAGTAATTGAGGACTGGTTCCGAGAGAATGGCATGAAAAAATCCTGTGCCGAGGTGCGCGAAAGTAACACGCCATCGCGTCGCATGTTTGAAAAAAACGGGTACAAAGAGACGAAAACCATCATCTGGTATTACGCCGGCGGCGAAAATGCCGTCAAATACTGGAAAGATCTGTGATTCTGATAATTTAAAAATCAATTTCAGCTGTGCCGGCGTTTTTTCAGTCACAGATAAGCACAGACGACTGCCAGTTCTGTTTGTTAGAACCTGAATTTCCTGGCATTTTATAACCTGTTTTGATGCTCTTCGATCAATTTTCTTATTTGACTATCATCATGATAAGTAACTGTAAAAACCCTTCATATAGTAATGTGCTATGAATATGGTTTGTTTGTGAAAATAAGTGCAAGGTGGATGGTGTTCTATACAGCTTGAGGCATCCAGACTGCAGCATGCTGGCTATTTTGGGGAGATGCCGGTATCAGCTTTGATAAAAATAAAACCGCCCCCGGCGTATTTGCGGGGGCGGAAATTTTAATTATACTGTGAAGTTGCTGTAGCTGCTGCGGTAATTCAGACTGCGGTATCGACGATATTGGTCTTGCCGGCAGCTTCGGTTTCTTCACTTTTGCCGGTCTTGTCATAAGAGCTGCGGTTGTTGAAAAGCTTTTCGAACATCTGTTGTTTGAATTTTTCTGCATATTCAACAAAATCTTTAAGGAAGTCCTGGTAGTCTGACTGGCTGACTTTGACTTCGGGCTTAAAAAACATTTCGATAAGCGAACCGTTGCCGTTTTCTTTGTCTGTGGTCGGCAACAGGGCGGAAATATCGTTATTGGCGGCCGGAAGTGCGGCTTCGCCTTCGGCAGGCAGAGCTTCAGTGGCTGCGCCGCCGCCGAGGGCGTCGGCTCTTGCCTGTTCTACATCTGCAAAAAAGGCTTTTGCCTGCTCCTGCATTACGCCTTTGATCTGATCAAAAGCGCCGCCGGCTTCGCCGTAAGTGGCTTCGAGCTCGTTAAAAAATTCATCAGATTCTTTGAGAAAATTTTCGAGAGCTTCGGGGCTGAGGTCGGCAAGGCCTTCAACCGCATCAAAAAATTCACCGGTAGTTTCGGGCGAAATTTCGAGTGACTTTTCGGTACCGTTCATGAATGAGCCGACCGGGTCGATCGACAGGCTGAAATTGCCCATGAAAGTTTCTGAGACCTTGCCGCTCAGTTCGGCAAAGCGGTTGGCGCCCTGTCTGCCCATCTTTGCTTCAACTTTTGAAGAAAGTTCGTAGAAAAGATCGAACTGAAACGAAATGTTGAGACCGCCAGCCTGAATCGAGCCGGCTTCTGGCTTTTCCTGTAGACCGGTTTTGCCGGAATCTTTGCGTTCGTGGGTTCTTGAACGTTCGAAAATGTCTTTCAGACTCAGTGGTGCCGGCGAGAAGGGTTTTGCGCCTTTTTCTTCGTCAACGCGGTCGCGAAATCTGTTCTGAAGCTGTTCAAGTATTGACCTTCCGTGGTCGCTGCCTAATTTAAGACTCATATGCTGCCTCCTTGCAGTTGAAAGAGCATACTTCACCCTTTCTTTAATAACCATCGGCAGTTTTCCGGCGAAAAATTATGCGAAAATCAGACAAATTTAGGGTTTGGTTAAAGCATAGTGGCAAAAATTATAAAAAACAATGCGATAAAGGCCAAATATCTTTAATTTTTGTGCATGTCTAGGGCCGGGCTTGTCTTGTCGCTTTTATCTTTGCCGTCTTTTTCTTCATCATTTTTTCCGTCTTCTTCTGCGGGGAGGGGCCAGAGGCTGCCATCTACCCACGCGACGAGTTCTTCGAGAAGAGTCTTTTCTGCTTCGGGTTCACTGTCAGCGACTCGTTCTATCTGCCCGTCTGCGGAGTCTGAAGTGGCGGATTGCGTTTTGGCTGATTTCAGAGGTTTTTCTGGTGCTGTGGGTAGCTTCGGAATTCCTGGTTCTGAAGAATCGGTCGGTGTGGCGATTAAAGCGGCAGCATCAGAACCGGAAACCGTTGCGGCAGGTATTTCGGACTGCCGTCCGGCGTCAGCCTGAGCGAGCCCGGTCATGATTCTTGCAGAATGCATCTTTTCGAGAAGTGAGAAAATTTCGGTGAGTTCGTCGGCACATGAGAAGGGAGGGGTAGCGGCCGGGTCATTCTCTCTGGACGGGAAACGGCCATCGAAGGCAGCGACTCGCGATCTGAAGTGATTCGAGCGTTCGGCGAGGCCGGCGAGTTTTTCTGACAGAGCCTGTTGCCGGTCAGCAAGTCGGGCAGGGGAGGCTGACACATGGCCATAAAAATCTTCGAGGCAGATTTTGAAATCGAGCAGGCTGCGCAGCATCTGATTCAGCCGGGCGGCATGTCTGACCGCCGGCAGCGAATCGTTCGAGCTGACGAGATAGTCGAGTATGCCGCTGAAGTGGGCACGATGGTGGTCGTGCTGGTTCAGAAGGGCGTTCCAGCGGCTGGCCGACTGATCGAGAAGCTGAGATACTTCAGATATGGTTTTTTTCAGCAGGTCGGCCGGTGGCGCTCCGACGGCCCGACGCCGTGCCTGATCGGTCATGGTCGCTGCGAGATCTTTAACGTTCTGCAGTGCTTTTCGCTGTATCTGCGCGATCTCGCCGGTCAGCAGGTGCAGTTCGGCAAGATTCTGCAGCAATTTCAGGCGCTTCTGCGGGTCATATTGCAGATCTTCGATAAATATGTTGACGATTGCCCTTGTCGACTCGAGCATCAATTCATTGGCGATGCCAAGAAATTCGGGAAAAACAAGAGTGCTTGCCAGCGCCGGGAATGGCGCCCGCCTTACCAGCCGGGTCAGATACTCGCAGTTGCGGCGAAAATAGCGGTCTTCGCTGGCTGACGCCGCGACCGCCAGGGCCAGGTCGGCACTTTTCTGCATTCTGCCGTTGATGCCGGCCAGATTTTCGAGACGTCTTTTCATGCGCAGCAGCGGGCTACCGGTGAAGGGGTCGGCGGCGAACGGGTCGTAAATTTCAGGGGTTGCCGTGGCGGTTGCTTCCGGGGTTGCGTCTGCATCGGAACTTAGTTCAGTATCCGGGTCTGTTTCAGAGTCGGTATCTGTAACTGCAGGGTCTGTGTTTTCTTCAGCACTGGGGTCTACGGCAGCTTCTGAATCTGCGTCTGTTCCGGGATCCGAGTTTGCAGAATCCGGGTCTGCAGCTTCTGAGCTACCAATATCTTTTTCGCCGGTTTTTTTGGAGAGATCGCCTGCAGCGGCTTCTGTTGCTTCACCGGCTTCGTCGGGCCTGATTATTTCAGGTGTTTTGGCAGTTGCTGTCGCTTTGTTGATCTCGGTTGCAGCGGTCGCAGTAATACTGGCGTCATCTGAGGTTGCGGCAGCAACTGTTTCAGCAGCAGGGCCCGGGGTGGTAGAAGCAATAGCTGGCTCGGCAACGGCCGGCAGAGCAGTGGCTGACGCGGGCGGGTTTCCGGAAGCCTGGGCTTCTGAAGCAAAGGTAAAAGCAGGCACTCCGGTGAGAATGCCTGCCGAAAGGCAGAAAGAGAGCAGAGATTTTTTGTTCATCCGACCTTCTTACATGGAATCGCCAGCACGACCACCACGATATTTCTTCATTTTTTTGGCGCTCATGGGCGGGAACGACATCTGCCCCGAAGCGGCAACGTTTGTCATATTACCATACCAGGTGTAGGTTCGGGTAATCGGGTTGAGCATTGCGTAAAGCTCGGCGCGGCCGTCATTGTCGGCGTCGACATAGATCTTGTCGGAAACACCGTCGATGTCGAGGTCGTATTCCCACTGGTCGATGCGGCCGTCAAAGTTGCGGTCATACTGGTAATCGTTGAAACGGCCGTCGAAGTTGCGGTCGGTGGCCCAGTAATCAGCGCGACCGTCGCCGTTGCGGTCGGCAACGATCAGGTCGACACGCCCATCGCCGTTGCGGTCATACTGACCGGCGGTCTGCATGTAGTTGCCACTGTGGGCGTAGGCCATGTCGGGGTTCATCGACTCGACGTCAGGCGCAGACTCCCATTCATTAAGGCTGGCTTTAACCTGTGTGGCTACCACCGCCATAATCGCTATGATGAGGCCGAAAATCAGAAATGGTCTTCTGGTAAGCATAAAAACCTCCATAAGGTTATGGCGTGAGAAAGTATAAAAAGTCGGAGGTTTAGCAAGAAGAATTTTTAAAAAAAGATAAAGTATATGCCCTGAGCTGCCGACGCCAGCGCTCCAATCACGATTGCGTGGCGTGTTTGGCCGGTAAGCCGGTTGGCGGCGGCAACCGCGGTTGCGATAATCAGCCCGGCCGGCATCAGTCGCGCCGGAAACAGCAGTGTCAGAAGGGCAATGCCGGCGAGTGTGTTCAGCAGGCTGCCACGCCCATGGCAGGGAAACCGCCGGCCGAGATGGCAGACGAACAGACCGCTCAGCACCGCGCTGCCCACGATCAGCAGCCCGCACCAGATTGTCGGCGGCAACGAAACGGTTCGCGCCAGATCGGCAATCTGAAACAGGTCGTCACGGAACAGTGCCGCCGTTTCGGGGAGTCTTACATGCAGACTGATCGTCAGAACAATTGTGGCGGCCAGCAGCAGAGCGGTAATGCCCCAGGAAACGGCCGGGCTGTTGAATCCCCTGCGAACCGCCGGATTATGGTCGGGTTGCGTGGCCGCACGGTGCGAAAGCATCAGCAGGGCGCTGATTGGCAGAATAATTACCGCCGGAATGAACCAGTTCCACATGCCGGTATCGATGCCGGGCGCTACCGCATGAAACATGTGAGTCAGCGAGATTTCGCCAGCGGCGAATGCCAGTGTCAGCAGCATCACGTCGATCTGCTTCTGGTATTCAGAGTTCTGGGCCTGTGGGTCGAGTCTGAAAAACAGCGCGGCACGGGCCTTGATGAACATCAGATACAGCAGGCAGGCAAACACGACGAAGCTGAAAATTGATGGCTGGCTGAGGTCTTTTACCGGCACCATAAGCAGCATCAGGCCGAGGGCTGCAAGTTTGCCCGCGAGCGTCGAGCGCTGCTGCAGAACTTTGCTGTCGAAACAGGGAAATACGGCAGAAACACAGACCGAAGCGAGAACGCAGGCAGCGGTAAAGATCGCCGCAACCAGAGCAGACTGTGCGATGAAAGCCGGCGCAAAGTTCATCTGCTGCATGCTTAGAACCGTGGCCGGAACAAAGATCACCTCGGCGATGAAAATCCAGAACGCGGCTTTTTTTAAGAGCAGTGAAGAGGGTTTGATTGGCAGGGTTTCGAGCAATGAGATTGCCTTTCCCTCATAACCGATGCTGTTTACCGGCCCGAAACCGCAGAAATAGATAACCGCGCCGGCAATGATGTTGAGCATCGAACCCGGTGACGAAAGCTTGAAAACCTCTTTCAATAGAAGAATTTCGACGATAATCAGGGTGATTGGCATCATCATCGCGTTTACCAGCAGGTTAAAATCGCTTTTCAGCAGCAGCACCTCTTTGTGAATCAGGCCGCTGAACCATTTGCGCCCGGTGCGGCCGCCTTTGCGGCTGCTGCTGTGCGAATAACTGTACCAGTTCAGATCGATGGCAAGCTTGAAAAGCAGAGTGCCGGCAAGCATTGCAACTGCCCAGAAGCCCGCGAAAAAGAAGAATTCATCGCAGAAACCGCCGCTGAGAAGCGCCACCGCCAGCCACTGAACCGGCACCATGAAGCGGAAAACCGTCTCGTTGAGGATATCGAGATTAGCGACGATGAATTCGAGTATCTGCATCGGGAAATTGTTGAGTATCACATAAGGTGCCACAGTTATGAAGGCACTGAAATAGCCGAGCAGCGAGAAAAAATTGTTGACCGCCGTCGGCCTGAAAAACCGTGTCAGAAAAACACTCGTCAGATTGATCAGCAGGCCGATCAGCAGACTTATCTGCAGATAAAGAGCGGTTGCAAGCAGCAGGCTTTCGAGATTGCAGGCATTGCGGCAGGCGATGCCGAGAAAAGCGCTGTAAAGAATGATCAGCCCGAGGTAGTCAGTAATCAACCTTTCAAAAAGCTTTACGACGACCAGGCTGATCGGTGGCAGCGGCAGAGTGCGCAGATAACCGAAGTCTGAGCTCATCTGGCCGGTGTTGAGACTGTGACCGGTCAGCAGATCGCCGGTGAACACGACAAAAATTACGTAGATGATTATGCCGCCGAGCAGCCAGTCAAGCATGATATCGGCATAAGGAACCATGCGCAGCGAGTTAACGAGATCTGCTGCTCCGGTGGTGATGAGAACGGCGGTCAGAACGACGCTGAGGGTGATACCGATGCCTTTGCCGAGCGAAGCCCAGCTTTTCAGACTGTTCAAAAGCAGTCTGGTTTTCAGGCGGCACAGGGTCAACGTCAGTCTAAGAGCTTCGGGCATCAGTTAACTACCTTGTCGGGCTGGCTGGCTTAAAAATACCGGCGGTATTTTTTCTCAAGGTAGTATGCTTCTTTTTCGAGCGGGATGTCAAAATCTTTGCTCTTGTCATAAAGATCAGCCCAGCCGCATTGCAGACCCCAGCTGATGCCCCAGCCGGTATCGTCGACCCAGTTGTCGCCAAGTCGCTCATCGAGGCCGGAAATCAGGTTGCCAAGCCGCAGAGGTGACATGGCATCACGCCGGTATTGAAAAGTGTGAACCAGCTCATGCCCTGAATGGGAACCGGATTTATTGGTTGTGAAAGTATTGGCGTTGCTGTAGGCAAGAGCACCGGTGCCATTCAGAGTGCCATCCCGGCTGCTGCTGCGCTCAAACGCAAAGGTGCCGTATTTCAGGCTTCGGCCCCAGTCAGGCTTTGAACCTTCGATCAGGTGTACTACCGGGGCGATGACGGCATTCAGAGCCGGCTTGAAGCTGATGTTGCGATCTTTGACAATCAGCCATACCGGACCGATATCCATGCGGTAAACGAAGTCGTCGCCGGCCGATTCGGCAAGAGAGGCCCCGAGATTAACAAGAATTTTTGCTTTCCAGGCCTGCCAGGCTGGCTTTTCTTCGAGTCTTGGCGCTATTTTGAAGCCTTCCCGCATCAGCAGACCGCCAAATGCCGCCTGAATCATGGCTTTTTTTATGTCGGTGCCGTTGTAATGAGCTCGCAGACCCGCCAGCGCCGCCGGAATACAGATGTTGGTCACCATCAGTTCCTTGTCGCTGAATGCTCTGGCGATCTGGCCGGTTGAAACAAGCGCGCAAACGCAGAAAAGCCCAGCCATCAGCAGCCGGGTGGCACCTGAGCCATAGATGATTTTCAGCAAAACTTTAATCCTCTGGTTCGCATACGGCGAGAATCGGAAAAAGTTTGCAGTTTATGAACGAAAAAAATCAGGAAACTTTGTAAAGCACCTGAACCTTGCATTTCCAGATTATGCTCTGCGAACCCGTGATAAAGGCGAGGCGGAGACTTTGTACCCTGAATCTGGTTGCGTAGGGCGAGATCTTGCGCAGAAAGTCGTTCAGCGTTTTAAAATCGCGGGTCGAAATTTCGTAGGTGATATCGAGAATCTTGTTCTCGGCCTCGCGTTCGACCGTATCGCTGATCGCTACGTCTACTTCTTCGGTAAGGTCCTTGATGAATTCCTGCAGATCAGAAACCGGCCGGGCGTTTTTATTCTCGATACCAAACCCTTTAACCGTAACGCTCAGATCTAGTTTGTTGCCTTCCCCTGATTTGACGGTTACTTCGCCGCCGGCAGACTTTTTCAGCAGGCTGACAATGGCGTCTTTATCGGGTGGGCTCGAACATTCAAGCTGCAGGGGCATGACGGTTTTGTCGGCCTCTTCGGTAAAATCGCCTGTCTGAAGGCTGGTGATATTGTGGCTGACCTGGTCGAGAAGCAGGCGTTCAATGACATCGGCGGCCTTTTCGCAGCCAGAGATCGGGATCGAGCGATAGATTCCCTGTACCCAGACCGGTTCGGTCGGCTCTGGTGCCACAGTTTTCAGTTTGCTGATAAAGGTGTCGATTTTGGGGTTTGCCTGGTCTTTTTCGCGGGCGATAAGAATATTGAACCAGGCCGTCTGGTGATCACGCAGCCTGCCCGCGATTACTGCCCGCATGAAACGGGCGCCGGCGTTATCGGGCTCGCGTTCGAAGACCAGATCGGTTTCTTCAATTGCCTTGGGGTAGTTTTTTCTCGAAAAATGCCGGTTAGCAAGCTTGAGATGCACGGTTATGTGCCGCTTGTCTGCTTCAGAAAGAGTGGGGGCGGTGTTGTCGATGGTTCTGCCCTGAGGCTGGCCCGGCAGAACCAGGTCGATGCCCTTTCCCTTGCTTGAGGACGAGCCGGAAGAGCTGCCGGAGTCGTTGCCCTTTTTTTCAAGTTCTCCGGTATACTGCTGCGCTTTCTTTTCGAGTTCATCCCAGTTGATGTCGGCCGCCGAGGCGGCATTCAATGCCAGAAAGAACATCGGAACCAGCATCGCCTTTTTCATAAAACTTCCCCGGGCTTTTGTTGGTCAGGCTTCCGAGATTGCGACAATCGCTTCAGCTTCGGTCGGAAAAGCGTCGCAGAGCGTCAGAACGCCCGTCATCTGCAGAGCCGTCTGTGTCAGCTTCGACAGACCGGTAATTGCCACCTGCCCGCCGTTGTAGTCAATTATCTGAACCATGATGTCGAGAAGTGTCGACAGACCAGTACTATTGATAACCGGCGTTTTTTCAAGGTTAATGACAAAATTGACGTTGCCCTTGTCAATCAACTCGGAACATTTATCCCTGAAGACTTTTCCTCCCGCGTCGTCAAGGTAGCCCTGAGTTCTGACAATCGTAACTTTTCCGGAAGTTGCAAATTCTATTGTAAAATCGCTCATACCTTCAGGATAATAGGCAGACCCTCTCACCCTGTCAAGCATAATAGTTCACCGGGTCTTTATCTTGCAGGGCAAACGCCGGATTCATTGATTCTGGGTCCAAATCCTGAATGACGGAATCCTGTTGTGTCATTCCCGCGTCGGCGGGAATCTGGTTCGATTGTGAATATTAAGGTGTTGAAGTGCATTTATTCTGCTTTATCTCGGGTAAGGTTGTGTTGTTTGGGTTTGTCTGCTAATGTTTGTTGGTGTTCTTTTACATACTTAAAAATAAAAATGAGGAGACAGAAAATGACCAAACAGACTGGTAAAGTCACTTTCATGGGTAACCCCCTGACTCTTATCGGTAATGAAATCAAGGTTGGCGATGCTTTTCCCCAGGGAATCACCCTGCTGACCAACGATCTTAAACCTTTTGACCTCGGTTCTGACAAGGGCGTCAAAGTTATTACCACCGTTCCGTCGCTCGACACTCCCGTGTGCGACATGCAGGTGCGCAAGTTCAACGAAAAAGCCGCCGGTCTCAAAGCCAAAGTTTATGCCGTTTCGGCTGACCTGCCGTTTGCGCAGGCTCGCTGGTGCGGTGCTGCCGGCGCCAAAAATGTCATGACTCTTTCTGATCATGCTTCTATGGCTCTTGCCGACGCTCTCGGCATCCATATCAAAGAACTGCGCCTGCTCGCAAGGACCGTGTTCATCGTCGATTCAAAAGGTAAGATCGCTTATCGTCAGATAGTTGGCGAAGTAACCTCTGAACCGAACTACGATGAAGCTTTGAGCGCCCTCGCCAAAGTCTCCTGATGCTTTTGCCGCTCTTCTGATGAATGTAATTTCATTCGACGCGATTACCAGATCGTATTCTGAGCCTGGCTCGCGTCGCCGTGTCGAAGCCCTTCGCGGCCTGACTCTTCAAATTCGGGCCGGCGAAATCTTCGCCGTGGCAGGGCTTAATGGTGCCGGCAAAACCACCGCAATGAAAATTCTTCTTGGTCTGTGCCGGCCCGACTCTGGTGTCATAATCAGACCGGGCCTGCCGGGCCCCGCCGGTGAAACGGTCAGCGTTGGCTTTGCCCCCGAAGAGCCGGATCTGCCAGAATATCTGAAGGTGACGGAAGTTCTGCATGCCGCCTGTCGTCTTTCGGGAGTAAGGCACTCTGATGCTCTTATCGACAGGGCTATACAGATGCTCGCTCTCGAACAGGAAAAAGATCGTCTGGTCGAGCAGCTGTCGAAGGGCACGCGGCAACGCGTTTCTCTCGCCGCTGCCATTGTGCATCGCCCACAGCTGGTGATTCTCGATGAACCGGCCAGCGGTCTCGATCCTCTTGGTCGCCAGCTGGTGAAGCGGGTGATCAGGCAGCTCAACCAAGAGGGTGCTACGGTTTTTTTTACGACCCATATTCTTTCCGATCTTCCCGGACTTTGCCATCGCATTGGGATTCTTCACGCCGGTCGTCTTGTTTTTGAGGGCACTCCGATTGAGTTTTGCGACTCCGATTCGACGGTTGAGCTTGAAAAACGTTTTGCCGGGCTGGTCGGCGACTCGCAGGCGGTGCCGACATGATGCTGCAGTTTTACACTATCTGCCGTCTGGTTGTTGTTAAAGCCTGGCGTGGTAACCTTTTGCCCGGACTCATTCTTGTTTTTTTACCGCTGTTTTATGCGGCCTGGGCTTTTGAGAACGCAAATCCAGGGTTTCAGACCGGTTTTATTGCTGACCTGAGCGGCAGTGTCATGAGTCTGATGGCCGGCATTCTTGTGATTGTGTCCGGGTTTGACCATTTTTTCTGGGCCGCTGTCCAGCGCACCCCATGGTTTTTTCTCAGCCGGCCGGTTGATCGAACGCTTTTTGCCGCCGGCCGCCTTGCCGGGTTTGCTGTGGTTCTGGCTTTTGCCCTGCTGACTGCTGCTTTACTTTTTTCGTTGCTGATGTTTGCAAGTGAAGGCCGCCTGTTTTTTCAGCTGTTCATGACCGCTCTGATGGTTTTTTATGAATTTGCCATGCTCGCCGCCGTTTTTCAGTTTTTTGCTGTTTTTTCTTCGCGCCTGCTTGCCTGTGGCGCTTTGTTGCTCGTTTTTGTCGCCGGGCACAACCTTGATGGCATCCGCAGCCTGTTTGCTGATTCTTCGGTCGGCATGGTCGTATTTGAAATATTTGCCATTCTGATGCCTGATTTTAGCGTTTTTCGGGGGGGCTGGTATGCCGGGGTGCAGGTTGTGCCACTGCTTATGGTTTCGACTTATGCTGTTCTTCAGACGGTGTTTTACCTGCTGCTGACCGGCGGACTTCTGCAGCGGCGGGATCTCTAAACTATGCGCTTCGCAGCCAGTTACCGGTATTGCTGCCGCCCGATTTTTGTTGCGGCACTGCTTTTATGCCTTGCTTTCAGCTTCAACTGGTCATATAAAAACATCTGCAAACAAACTCTGACAAAAACAGACATGCCAGGTTTGGTTGCCAGCTTTGTGCCAGAACGTCTGCGTTCGTTTGTTGCCGCCCGTTTCTGGGCCAGAGCCGATGAACTGATGCATCGCGGGCCTTTTCCTGGCAGTCGTCAGCAGTTTGTTGCCGGTTCTCTGAGTGGTAATTCTGATATTGTGCCGTTGTTGTATGCGGTAATCACCATTATGCCGGAAGAGCTGGCGCCATATCAGCTTCTGTCACGCTGCCTTGCCGGTCTGCAGGCCGACGGACGTGAAAGTCTGCAGGTTCTGCAGCAGGGAATCATCAGCAACCCCGGTCACCCGGCGGTGCATGAACTGTATGCTGCCGCAGCCTGGCTGGTAATATTTTCCGGTGGCGGCCGGCCCGCGATGATTTCTGCATCGAGGTATCTCGAAAAGGCGACAGATCTCTATTCAAAAGAAGCTGTCGGGCTTTCTTCAGACCCGGCATTCAATGTCACAGCTTATCAAACCCTGCTGGCCAGACTTTATCTCGAACTCGATGAGCCGCAGAAAGCTCTGCAGGCCTGGCAAAAGTCAGGTCAGGATCTCGACGGGGCCAAAGACCGTCTGGCTGAGGTTTTGAGATTTTACCGTGACAGCGGCCGCCTGCCTGATGAGAGGTTTCCGTCAATCATGGCAGACAGTCGTCACTCCGGGACATCCCAGCAATCTGATACCGCTCACAACCACGAAGACGGCAAAGAACACGATGCCTGCGATCTCTGCCACGACCAGGTGCAGAAAACCCCGCCGTTTCGGCCTTTTTATCGGCCTTTGCTGGCGGGGTTTCTCGTGAGTCTTCTGTTAATCGCCGGAAGGGTCAGGGCTCGCGGTTAAGGATCTTGTGAATTCTCTCGCGGCGGTCCTGCAGTAGTTTCTTGAAAGCTTCCAGGTCATCGCGGGTGGCGGTTCTGCTCTCTGCTATTCTGATCGGCTCAGGCTCAAGTTCGGTAATTACCCGGTTGATCAGGCCAAGCGCTTCGAATCTGGTAACCCTTTCACTGCCTTTGAAGAGGTTGTTGTTATAACCCATTCTGATTCCGCCCCGTGCCAGAATTTTCAACGACTTGTCGACGGCACTGCCTTCTTTGACATCTGAATAAAGAATGTGATTGTCGGCTTCGCTGTGGGGAACCGCTTCGGTAAGAACTGCACCCATGCAGGCAAGCATGTTGCGGGTCGCGTCGGTGTTTCTGGCTTTGCTTTCGATATGTTTGATTCTGGCGGCATAAGCCGGCTTGTCGAGACGGCCGAGAATGCCCTGAATGATCAGGCTGAGATCTTTGACGCTGAGCGAGCCAGTGCCATTCAGCCGTTTGCCAAGGTTTGTCAGGTCAAAAGCTCCGGCTTTTCTAAGGTTGAGAAGCGGTGCGGTCATGTAGTGATCCTGCATGACGTCTTCGAAAAGGGCAATACGCGTCGGGGTTCTGCTGGTTGTCGCCAGATCGAAGAAGCGCTTGAGAAGTATGAGTGCTTCTTTAACCTTCAGGTTGTCGTCAGGCCTGAACTGACCAGCGCTTGAGCCCTGAACCAGCCCGGAAGTAATGGCAAAAGTGAGGCTTTCACGGTATTTTTCCTCCGGCTGCCAGTCTCTGAAACCGAGTGAAGCTTCGAAAGACGGTCGGGGAAGCAGCTCGTTCTGCCAGCCATGCATGACTGAGCGCAGCAGAGCCTCGCTGGCTTCGCGTCGACTGATACCTTTTCTGGCAGTTCCGGCCTTGATGATACCGAGTTTTTCCAGTTCTTTGAGATCGAAATTCGTTACCAGACCGCTTTCAACAAGAACGCCATTGAGCCCGCGGTTGAACGCCTGCTCAGAAATGTAGCTTTCAAGCATTTTTTTGTTAAGCTGCGTGGCATCGAACAGCCCGATCTGCTGCGAAAACTGGATTTCGGCACCGAGGCGGCCCTTTCCGGCAGCCTGCAGAGAAGAAATTTCACCGGCAGAAGTCCAGGTAATAGCAGCAAGTAAAAGCCCGGCCACAAACTCTTTTTTACCGATACGCATAAGCGCCCTCCAGCGAGTCATTTTTTCAGTAACCCGCTATCGGCAACTGTCTGTAGTTAGTTAACGAAAAATTCTCCGACCAACTGTTCAGTAGTCAAGAATTAGCCAGGGAAGCATTTTAAAAGACCGCTGCTGATTTAAGCCTTTACTGCTCACGCTTTACATGTCGAATGCTTAGACTGGCATTTTTGGGGGCAAAATCAGCCTTTTAAGGTTGAAAAAGTGCCATTTTTTGAGCTGATTCTCTGAATTTATCAGTGTTTTCGCTGGTCCGACCCGCCGTCGAGTCTGATGCGGTCGCGATGCCTTTTGACGAAATGAACCGTGAAGCCCTGAACCTTTGCCAGATCATAAGCTGAACTGAAGGGGCGGGCGTCAACGATGCGATTGGCTTTGGGCAGCTCGATATGGAAAAATGTCGCCAGCTGCTCGGCAGTGGCAGAATTGATGTTTATCTGATCGGCGGCATCTGGCGACGCTTCGCTTTGCCACTCGGCGATGGTAGCCGCGTTGGCTGGCGGTTGACTGCCGGTGTCGAGCGGTCGGCCGCCTTCGATGAAGACACCGAGCCAGAAGTCGATGATATTGCCGGTCGATGCCGCCAGCTGGCGACGCGACATTTCGAGAACATCGGGCAGACCCTGGCCAGCGCCGCGATAGGCACTGTCGACGGCATCATACTCACGGTGGGCAATGCCGGCCATTTCCTTAACCCGCTGTTCAATATCGGTGACCGGCCGATAATTGATCTCAGGCAACTGCAGATTGCGCAGTTCTTTGTTGAGATCACGTTCATATCTGGTGTGATACTCAGACTCATCAGGGTTGCGCTCGCTGCCGGCGGTGTGCAGCGGCTGGTTGAGGTCGGCAATATAATGCGACATCAGACCCAGCATGTAAGCGATTTTTTCGGGTTCAGCCTGGTTGCGAACCAGCCCGGCGGTTGTGTTGAATAGATCTTTGATGCGGTAAAGCCCGTCGACCATCGACCCGTCAGGGTGATAGACGTGGTTGGTGAAGTCTTTTATCAGCGTATCAGGGTCGGTCGAGCCTTTGAGAAAGCTGGCTTTCTGCCCGGCAAACTGGTTTCTGAAAGCCTCGGGCATCAGGCGCACCGCATCGGCGGTAAGCTTGCGATGTGTGTGATAAGACCAGGCATCGGCGCGGCTGCAGCAGAAAAGCAAAGTCAGACACAGGTAGAACGTAAAAATGCGGTATTTCATGCCTTTTCCCTTGATCGTCAGTTCAGCCCGCGCCCGGAAATCTCCCGCCAGGCCCATCCAATTCTACCACATTCTCCAGCGTGTTTGGTCTGGTTACATGAAGCGGTTCATTTCATAGATGGGGAGCAGAACACCAATCATGATGGCGCCGACCGCCGTGCCCATGATGACGATCAGGGCCGGTTCGAGAATTGTCAGAAACAGCTCGGTGACCGAACGGTTGTCGGCTTCAAGCTCGGTGGCGGCTGAATACAGCATCGGGGCCAGTTCGCCCGAGGCTTCGCCCGCCTCGATCATCTGAATGACAAAAACCGGAAAGCCCTCAGAGCTTTTCAGCGCTTCAGAAAACGAGGTGCCGCGTTCGAGGGCTTTTTCGACCTTTGCGAGAGCCTCGCTCTGTAGCACCGAAGTTTCGTTTTCTCTGATGACTTTGATACATTCGAGAAGAGTGACGCCGCACTGAATCATCATGCCGGTGCTGCGCGCCCATGTTTCCATGCGCATGCCTTCGATAAAGCGCCCCCATATCGGCAGTTTCAGCTGCAGTTTTTCATACTGCCGACGACTGCCGGGAAACCGCATGGCGAATTTAAACAACACGAACAATCCAAGTAGAGATAGCGATATCAGCATCCAGTTGGCCGAGAAAAAATTGCTGAATGCGATCAGCCAACGGGTGATCCAGGGCAGGTCTCCTTGAACATCGGCAAACATGCGTGCAACTACCGGTACAAGATAAACCATCAGAAAGGCAAGCACGCCGATTGAAATGATGGCGGTGATAGCAGGGTAGGCGATCGCTGCAGTCAGGCGGCGGCGGTGATCGAGCTCGCGTTCGAGGTGTGATGAGAGCTGCGCGAAAGCGAAGTCGAGCCGGCCGGTGGTTTCGCCTACTCTGATAACAGAAAGCAGGGCCGGCGCAAAAATGCTCTTCATTTCGCCCAGCACACCCGATAGATCGCGACCCTTTTCGATGCCTTCACGCAGAGTGACCAGGCTGTTGCGCCGGCTGGCCCAGGCAGCCTGGGTCTCGATGCCGGCCAGCGCCTTCGTCAAGGAAACACCGCCCTTAAGGAGGGCTGACAACTGACGGGCCAGACGCGCCTGCTCGACCAGCGAAAACTGCCCGGCGCCAAAACTGCCAGTCTGTTCATCAGCCGCCGGTTCAATTGCAAAAGGCGCCAGACCGCGACTTTTCACCAGTTGCCGGGCGGCTGCGACGTCGTCAGCCTCTATCAGGCCGCTGACCTCGCCGCCATCACGCTCGTAGGCCTGGTATCTGAAAAGTGGCACAATCAGCCTCCCTGCCAGCAGACGCGTTCGATTTCGGCTTTTGAAGTTATGCCCATGGCGACTTTGTGCAGGCCGTTTTCATACAGGCTGACCATGCCGCCCTTTTTGGCCTGCGCCCTTATCTCGTCGAGGCTGGCGCCGCGCCCAATCATGGCCGAGAGACTTTCGTCAATGACCATCATTTCGTAAATGCCGCACCGGCCCTTGAAGCCGGTTCCGGAACACTGTGGGCACCCGGCCGCCGACCATTCGCCTGCCGGGCTCTGCTGCCGGCAGGCGCCGCAGAGCCTTCTCACCAGGCGCTGAGCCAATACTCCTATCAGGGTCGACGACACCAGGTAGGGCTCGACATTCATGTCGATGAGCCTGACGGCGGCCGAGGCTGCATCGTTTGTATGCAGGGTCGAAAATACCAGATGCCCGGTAAGGCTTGATTGAATGGCCATAGAGGCGGTTTCGTCATCGCGGATTTCGCCGACGAGAATGACGTCGGGGTCCTGGCGCAGTATCGACCGCAAACCGGCCGCAAAAGTGAAACCGATACGCGGTTTGACCGGAATCTGACTCGCCCCCGGCAATTCATATTCAACCGGGTCTTCGAGGGTGATGATGTTGACATCCGGGCTGATGATACGCATTATTGCGCCATATAAGGTTGTGGTTTTACCCGAACCGGTCGGGCCGGTGACGAGAAGAATGCCGTTCGGTCTCCGGATCAGCCGGTCGAATGTTTGCAGCACTTCTTTGTCCATGCCCATCTGTTCGAGCGTCAGCAGTTCTGTTTTGCGGTCGAGCAGGCGCATGACCACGCGTTCGCCGTGTGCGCATGGCACTGAACTGACGCGGATGTCCACTTCGCGGTCGCCAAATTTTACCCTGATTTTACCATCCTGGGGCAGGCGGCGCTCTGCAATATCGAGACCAGCCATGATTTTGATGCGTGATGTAACGGGCGCATGCAGTTTGCGCGGTGGGGAAAAGCGGTTGACCAGAACGCCATCGATGCGATAACGAATGCGAAAACCCTCTGGGGAAAGCTCAAGATGAATGTCTGAAGCCCGCTCGCGCAGAGATTGAAAAATCAGAGTGTTGACGAACCTGACAACCGGGGCTTTGTTGGCCGATTCAAGCACGTCTTCAGGTTCGAAGTTTTCGAGGTTGCCATCGACGTCTTCTTCAATGCTGATCGTTTCGATGATTTCCTGTGAATCCCGGCCCCGGCCGTAGGTTTCGTTGAGCGCGTTGCTGATGACGCCGGGTGGCAGAATGACAAAACGCAGTTTTTTCTTGAACTTGCGGCTGAGTTCTTCGATAACTCCCGGCTTGAAAGGATCAGCCGACGCCACAAACAGCGTGTCTTCGGTCTGGTGCATCGGAAAAGTCATATTGCGGCGCAGGTGTTCGAGCGGAAAAAGCTCAAGAATACCATTATCGATATCAGCCGGGTCTATGACCTGGGCGAATTCAAATCCCCACTGCAGGGCGAGGGCCGAAAAAAGGGCCTGCTCATCTATGTAGCCGTTGTCGACAAGAATTTCTCCGAGCAGGCGGCGGGCGGGAACAGCGGTTTGCTGCCGCAGCGCCTCATCGAGCATTTCAGGCGAGATCTCGCCGCGTTCGACGAGGATCTGTCCGAGCTTTTGCCGGTTTTTCATCTGTCGCAGGCCTGCTACTTCTTGTCGATGTTGGTCTTGAGTCTTTCAAAAGCCTTCAGCGCCCTGTCTCTAAACTGGTTTTCGTGCGCCTGCTGCTTCTGCACAACAGTCTTTTTGACTTCTTCCAGTTTTGTTTCTTCGGTGCTGGCACCTCTGGCCTCGTCAAATTTTAACACTTCTTCGGGTGTCGAGAGAATATGTGGCGTGATAAAAACCAGCAGGTTGGTTTTCTGGGTCACGTCGCGCCGGTTCTTGAAAGCTTCGCCGATAAACGGAATCTTCGAAAGCAGCGGTACTTTTTCGATTACCTTGGTTTTGTCTTCACGCATCAGACCACCGATGACGATAGTTTTATGGTTCGGAACCGTGATAGTAGTCTGCATCTGGCGCTTGGTAAGCACCGGAACATTGAATTCATACAGGTTTTCTTCCTGGCGCTTTTTGATTTCCTGGTCGATTTTGAGAGTGACGAGATCGTTCGAGTTAACTCTCGGGGTCAGGCCAAGAACTATGCCTACATCTTCATATTTGAAGTTGGTGAGGTCGAAACGGCCGGTATCACGGTCCTGGGTAAAGCCCTGGGGCAGGGCAACCACTTCGCCGACCGAAATTTTCGCTTCCTGGTTGTCGGTGCTCAGGATCTGGGGCGCCGAAAGAATCTTGAAGTTTGAATTGTTGCTGTAGGCTTTAACCATAGCTTTGATTTTGCTGAGGGCAGTGGCATCGCCCTTCGCCAGATCGGCGGCGGTAACGGCTTCCTTGATCAGGCCAACCTGAAAACCGCTGTTGGCAGAAGGGTTGCTGCCCTTGATACCATAGTTGGTGCCGCCGAAGGCGCGCCAGGTCTCTGAATTGTAGTCGAAAACGTTCCACTCGATGCCGAGATTGTGGGTCAGCTGGCCGCTGACTTCAGTGATGAGCACTTCGACGAGAATCTGGTGCCGCATGACGTCGAGTGAAGCAAGAATGGCCTCATACTGCGGAAACTGCTGCGGTGGCCCGGTCATGATGATCGAGTTGGTGTGCTCTTCTGCAACGAAGGTAACGATCTGGCGGGCACCTGAAGTCGGTGCGGCACCCTGCTCGGTCTGCTGAACGAGCTTGGCAAGTGTTTCAGCAAGGGTTTTCGCTTCGGCATTGACAACCTTGATTACCTTGACATCGCCGCTGCCCTTCGCCGGCGGCGAGTCCAGGTGCTGCAGGAGCGATTCTATGCGGTTCATGACATCTTCTGAACGGGCGGTAATCATTATTGATCGGGTTCTTTTGATCGGAACCAGACGGGTAGTTTCAATTATTGCTGATTCAGAAGCTGAAGTGATCTCATTTTTACGGCTGAAACCGAGAATGTCTTCGAGCTGCTTCGCAGTTTCGGTTTCGTCGGCATATTTGAGGGTGAAAAATCTTGTCAGCTCTGGCCTGGAATCGGTCGTCGAAGTGTCGAGACGGTCGATCAGAGTTCTGACCCGTTCGAAATTTTCGGGCGAGGTGAGTACAAACAGACTGTTGCTGCGTTTATCGGCGATAAAATTGACGCCGCCCTTGATGGTGTCGCGTTCAACCCCGCCGCCCGAAATAATTTTTTCGAGCTGGGCTTTAAGATCATCGGCCGCTGAATATTTGAGGGGTACAATATCGAGGCCCGGTCGCAGTAGACCCTTTTCGAGTTCTAGCAGAACTTCGAGAGCTCTTTTTATGTTGACCGAACGGCCGGTCAGAACGATCGTGTTCGACGGCGGAAAAAGCAGCATCGAAGCGTCGCGGGGCAGCAGAGTAGCGAGAATTTTGCTCGCCTCTTCCACAGAGGTTCTTTCGAGCGGCACAATCTGAGTGATAAGGGTGTCGTCATCGCTGAGCGAGGTCAGTTCACCGGGGGTGCGGGTTTCGGTGCCCGCCACCTTGGCATCGCTGAGTGCGACGATTTTGAACATTTTGCCGGAAGGCACAGCCGTGTAGCCCCGCACCTGAAGAATTGACTCCAGCATGGCCAGGGCTTCTTCCTTACCGAGGGTAACCGGCGAAATGATGGTCACATCGCCCTGCAGCGGCTGATTGATGATAAAACCGCGGCCGGTTTCCTGGCTCATGTAGCGAACCAGGCTCATCAGATCGACAGCTTCAAAGTTGATCGCGATCTCGTCAGACTTTGAACCCTCTGATGGCTCGATGATCTCGGCAGCGTTGATGTCTGGAGTGGCAACCGGGGTATCGGCAGCAGGTGTGGTGCTGCTGGTTTGATTGAATTTTACAATCGGGGGTAGACCAGGGTTGCGATTCTGAGGGCGGTCGGGCGAAATTGCCTGGGTGCCCTGAATCTGGCCGGGAGAGTTTCTGATCAGTGGTTGCTTTTGAAATGGATTGCCCTGGGGGTCGATCACGCGTGTCTGTGCCTGAAGACCGGTGGCAATGGCCACGGCAAGAATACAGAAGCCGATTGTGAGTTTAAAACTGCTTTGCTGGCAGAAGTTTCGGTCAGACATCTTATTTCCCCGATACGGTTTGAGTCAGGATAGCTGCGGCGCCGGGTAAGGAAACCCGACGTTAATCGGGAAAAGTACTTAAATCACAGGCTCTGTCAATGACTTTTTTAAAAAATCCCACTTGATTTTATCTGTTCACCCACGTTCATTCGCGGTCAAATCTTTAAGCAGCACCGGTCAAAAACAGTTTTTACGCAGTATGCAACAGACAACAACTGATGCGTGAGTTGCTCTCAAGGTTGGTTGGATGGCGGGGTGAGGCCACTCGCGCCCGAGGCTGTGCCCGCTGGGGGCTGGCGCAGAGGCGCTCTCAGATTGATTATTCTGCCGTTTCGCTGAATGCGCAGGCCATGCGATTTTTCGCCGGCCGCGCCAAGGTTCAGCGCGACATCCTGAGAACGCCTGAATTCACCGGCATCGGTGCCAATGATGCGGTCGCCAGACTTGAGGTCGTAATCTTTGAGTAAATCAGGGACTTCTTTGATTTCAACCGAAAAACGGCCGCGTTCCTGTGAAATGCGCAATTTGCCCTGGTTGATCAGGCCGGCAACCGCGTCGGCGTTCTGCATGGGGCCAGGCTGGGCTTGACCTGCCTGGCTGCCTTGCGGCGGCATTCCGGTGCCGGTTGCGCCTCCGGGTATGTTGCCTTGCACGGTGCCACTACCACCGCCAGAAAGTGCAGACGGCAGCGCAGACATGCCGGCACTACCGGCAGCAATGCCCGGTGAGCCTTTGGCACTGTCGAGTTCAAGATAACCGGCGCCTTCCGGTGTCTGCAGCCTGATTCGGCGCATGCCGGTTTCGAGCAGGCGAACCGGGCCGCTGGCGTTTTCTCTGAGCACCACAACCCTTTTTTCGGCGGGCACGAAAACAAAAGCGGCACTGCGGCCATCTTCAAGAACGATGCCGCGCAGTTTGTAACCTTTTTTGTCCAGGTCGACCGGCGGGGGCGGGGCAGAAATCACGGCAGTCGGGGTTGCGACCGGCGGGGGGGCGGGTTTTTCTATTTCGGGTGCGGCAGACGCAATTGCAGTCGGCGGATCGATGTCGAGGCCGAAAAACGCCATGACAGATGCTGACCCAATATGATCAATGCTCTGCGACTGATTTTCAGCGCTTTTTTGTGCATCAGAAAGATTAATCACCGGTGGCGAAATTCGCAGACCTTTGCCTGGACACATGCTGACGGCAAAATATCCGCCGAGCAGCAGGCCAGCTATGGCCACTGCGGCGGCAGCGATGACTTTTTCCCGGTTATAAATGCCTGACAACATAAAGTCAGTTTAATCCTTCCGGCAAAAGCCGGCAACCCGTCATTTTTACAATCAGCAACTTTAGTAAAGAGACAGTTTCCAGTTTTAAACTTATACAGTGACAAATCGTAAAATCAGGCCCCTTTGATGAAACGCAAGGTCAGCGAATTGATGACGACCGAAATAGAAGACATAGCCATCGCAGCGCCGGCTATGGCAGGAGTGAGGGTGTATCCCGGGCCCCAGAACGGCTCCAGAATGCCGGCGGCAAGCGGCAGAGTCAGAAGATTGTAGGCCACAGCCCATACCAGATTCTGGCGGATTTTTGCAATGGTCGCTCTCGACAGATCTATGGCGAAAGGAATCAAAGCAAGGTCGTGACGCATCATTACCAGATCTACGGCTTCCTGAGCTGCATCAGCCCCTGAACCAAGAGCAATGCCGACAGAAGCTGCTGACAGTGCCGGAGCATCGTTGATGCCGTCGCCAACAAAGGCGGTTGGTCCTCGGTTGATAAAGCTTTTGAGTATGTTCAGCTTTTCAACCGGGAGCGTTTCGGCATGTTGTGTCAAAATTCCAACTGTTTCGGCTACAGCTTTGACAGGTGCGGCACGGTCACCACTGACTATTACAGGCTCAATGCCACGATCTTTGAGCGCGGCAACCGCTTCTCTGGCTCCAGGCTGCGGAAGGTCGCCAAGCCCGAATATCGCCACAACCTCGCTGTCCACTGCTGCAAAGACAGTTGTAACAGCCTTCTCTATAAAATCATCCGGAATGGGCGGCGCCGCCTGACCTGAGGCTTCGATAAGCTTTGCGCTGCCGAGCAATATTTTTTTTCCGGTCGCGGTCGTGCCGGTTATCCCGAACCCACGTCTTTCTTCGACATTGGCAAGGTTTTCGGCCTGGTCTGACTGTGGATCTTTACCGAGCTTAAGGTGAATTCCGTGCGAGAGTGGGTGCAGAGAACGTGATGCGAGATCTGAAATGATATTGGTAAAGCGTTGCTGCAATGACGATGAACGCCAGACAACCATTTCTACGACTGGCTTTCCGGCGGTGAGTGTGCCGGTTTTGTCTAAAAGAATGAAACGTATGTCCGACAGAGCTTCCAGTGATGATGTCTTTTTTACCAGAAGTCCTTTGCGCATTGCGATACCACTGGCAACGACAATTGCGGTAGGGGTTGCCAGCCCGAGGGCGCAGGGGCATGCAACTACCAGAACGCTTACAGCATGCATCAGGGCAGTGTTCAACCCGGCCCCGGCAACCAGCCAGCCGATGAAAGTGAGCGCCGAAAGCGACATTACGATCGGAACAAAAAAGTCAGAAGCCCGGTCGGCGAAGCGCTGTAATTTCGGTTTGTCAGCCTGAGCGCGGCGCATCGTTCTGATCAGGCTTTGTAAAGTTGATTCAGAACCGCGCCGCGTCGCTTTAATCTGAAGCTCGCCGGTAAGGTTTATGCTGCCGGAAATCACCCGGCTGCCGACAGATTTATTGACCGGCATTGACTCGCCAGTCATCAGGCTTTCGTCTGCCGAAGATTCGCCTGAAATGATTTCGCCGTCAGTCGGAAATCTCTCGCCGGGTTTGACCACAAGAGTATCGCCCGGCTCGACCTGCTCAATGCTCACATCTTCAATGGTATTTTCTGAGGTTATTCTGTGGGCGGTACTCTGTAGAAGACTGGTCAGGCTGCGTAGCGACGATGAAGCCTCGCGCCGTGCCATGCTTTCCAACATTTTGCCGGCAGTGATGAATAATGCAAGCATGGCGGCGGCTTCAAAATGGATCATGCCGTGATGCCCCATTGAAGTCGAAAATATAAGCACTGCGGTTGAATAACTCCAGGCCGTTCCGATGCCGAGAGCAACCAGAACGTCCATGTTGGTGCTGCGATTCTGCAGCGATCTGACTGCGCCGGTGAAAAACCTGCGGCCGGTGGTCAGCAGAATGAGGCCTGACAAAATCATCTGCACAAACCTGTTGGCCGATGTGTCAGGCATAAACATGGCCAGATAGGCTACCGGAATTGCCAGCAAGGCAGTGAAGACAAGGCTTTTTATTCCGGTTTCTTCCTGGGGTGTCGCGCCTGTCGTGCGGGCCTGATAGCCAATATTGTTTATCAGACTGCAGATAGCATCAGGGCTGGTTTTTTCAGGGTCATAAATGATTTCAGCCGATTCGTCGGCAAGATAGACCTGCGCTGAATAAATCCCGTCGGTCTGCGACAGTTTGCTTTCAATGCCACGCGAACAGTTTGTGCAGCTCATTCCGCCGATTAAAAGAAACAATTCAGCTTTAATTGCATGTTCCGACGAATTACTCCGCTCTTTGTGCAAAACAGTCACCCCCATGCATTCACATGCTCATGCAATATTAACACAAATAAACAGGCACTTAACATGCAAAACCAGCTGCCCTTTACGTCATCCCCGCGAAAGCGGGGATCTGAGACATTATCGATGAGATTCCCGCCTGCACGGGAATGACGGAAAAG
>Ga0116194_1000134_pt1 | contig 85155 bp, 76 predicted proteins | sample AD_SCU001_MetaG_FD_89887 | JGI IMG/M metagenome (GOLD analysis project Ga0116194, IMG submission 89887) | Active sludge microbial communities of municipal wastewater-treating anaerobic digesters from China - AD_SCU001_MetaG | ecosystem: Engineered > Bioreactor > Anaerobic > Digestate | place...
GTAATTTTGTCTTTTACCAACACTGCCGCGGTTAGATAGCGAGATTTTTACAAATGGAATTGCATTGGTAGTAAGTTTGCTAAAAAAGGATTTTGTATCATTATAACCAAATGGAAGATAGCTCCCGCGTTTATCAACCTCACCAGAAAGGAAAAAATTAAAATCAGGTGAAACAATAGGTCCGCTTATACTTCCATTGATTCTGTTTTCGTGCAATGAAGTGTAGCGATCGATACCAAACTCGCTTGTTCTTGCTTCCAGTTTAGCAGAGAATTTATCTGATCCATCCCGGGTTACAATGTTAACAACTCCGCTTAGTGCATTTCCATATTCAGCATTGAAAGTACCGCTCAGTAAACTCATCTCCTGTATAGCATCATTATTAATATCGGTTGCAAGCCCGCCAAGCAGCGGATCAACTACAATTGTTCCGTCGATCATATAAGCAACTTCATTAGATCTGCCGCCGCGAACGTGCAAATTTGAACCACTACCTGTAACACCTGCCTGCAATGAAAGTAATTCTGTAAAAGTAGAAACGGGCAGAGCGTCTATTTCTTCTCTGGTTATTACAGAAATACTGCCTGTAACATCCTTTTGAATAAGCGGAGTTCTTGCAGTAACAACAATTTCATCAACCTGTATAGTCTGCGGATTCAGTTCTATCTGCAGAAGTGTAGTCTGATCAACAACTATTATTACATTCTGGATTGCGATAGTTTCATAACCAATAAAACTGAATTTAACATTATATCTGCCCGGAGAAATGTTAAGTATAACATATTCACCATTAAGGTTTGTAGCCGCACCGAAATTTGTTCCTTCGATGATGACATTCGCTCCAACTAAAGGTTCCCCTGTTTGAGCATCTTTAATTGTACCTGCTAACTTGCCGGTTGTACCTGCATAGATAAAAAACGGAAGCAGCAGAACTAATGATATAATTTTTTTCATTGTTTACTCTCAATAATTACTTGGTCTTGATGAATCATAATTTCCTGTGATTCTTTCAATATTCTTTTAGCCCTTTGTCTGTCTTTAATTGCACAGGCAGTTGCTAAAGCATTTATCAGAACAGAAATTGCGGCAAAAGAATTTGTGAACAGCATATTTTCACTTTTAACTAAAAGATTTGCTTTGCTGAAAAAAGTAACCGGTGCAGCAGGCTGATTAGTAACAGCAATTACATCAATTTTTCTTTCTTGTGCAAACTTAGCTGCTTCAATTGTTTCTTTTGAATAAGGCGGAAATGAAAAAACCATTAACAGATCATTTGAATTTAGAAACAAAATATTTTCATTAAATACTGTATGCGTATGATTAAGAATACTTGAACTAACCCCAACCTGAGTAAGCTGATAAGCAAGAATTTCTGCCAGCAGATATGATATACCCAAACCGGCAGTAAACACTCTTTCTGATTTAAGTATCCTGTCAATAACAAAATCGAATGTTTTCCGTTCAATAAGATTAAGTGTATTGTTAATGTTCTTTATATCAAGATTAGCTACCTCTGTTAAAAGGTCTTTTTTTATTTTATGTTTTTCAATAAGAGGAAATATTTGTTTGTTACTAAGCTCTTTCCGAAGTGAGCCGGTGATTTCATCTCTTAATTCATTAAATCCTTTAAAACCTGCACGCTGGGAAAATCTTACAATGGATGCAACACTTGTACCTGCTGCTTTTGATAAATCCAAAACATTAAGAAAAGGGATTTTGTCAAAGTTATTAATAAAGTAATCAGCAATCTTACGATGGTTTTGTGGAAACGAATTGTATTTGCTGATTATTTGCTCTTTTATTTCTTTGTATCGATCCATAAAAAAATATAATGCAGCACTGATTATTACTCAATGCTGCACAAACGAATGGGTTTATTTTATTAATGTCATCTTTTTTGTAACAACTCCGGCATCTGTTTGCAAAGAGTAAAAATAAATTCCGGATGTAAATGCTGAAGCATCAAAATTATACAAGTAAGTTCCAGCCTCAAGCGATTCGTTTACAAGTTCTGCAACCTGCTGTCCTAATGCATTAAATATTTTCAGAACAACATTTGATCTTTCCGGTAAACCGAAAGAGATTTTTGTTGATGGATTAAATGGATTTGGATAATTCTGATCCAATACAAAGTTTGCCGGAATATTATTGTAATCTGCTTCAACAGAAACAATCTGATTATATTTTTGTTGTGCTAATTGCATATTTGCCAGCATTTCTGTTTCATTTGCACCTAATGCTACTGCAAGATACAGCGTTCTGGATTCCTGCGGCTGCAATGTTAATGATTCGCCTGCTAAAAATGATACTGCACCATCTGGAGTTGTAGTTAAGGTATCTGTATCAAAAGTTCCCTCGGTTAAATAATCATAAGTTGTTGAATCGTCACTAGAATATCCATCATACCAAACCAAAACCTGAGCTGAAGTAACAGGTTCAGATAAATATTTTATTCCTACATAATGAGACTCAAACTGCACTAGCATTTTGTTGGTTGCATCCCAGAATACCTTGTCATCTTCCCAAGTTAAATCAACATACTGTACAATATCTAAACCTACAATTGTCGGTAAAGCTGCTGTTTCATTATTTGTAACTATCATTTTTATTAATGCATATTTTCCACCCTGCCAGCCGTAAACGTGCTGCTCAACTAAAACATTTGGTGGAAGTCCTGAAAATGCATTATTATAGGTACCAGAAATTTCATAATCACTCAATTGCGGATTGGTCTCAAGAGTAGTTGGCAACTCAACATCAAAATCATTCCAATAATCCAACACCTGATATGGATTTCCAGCCACAAGTACATTAACACGATTGAGATGTTGTACAGTATCGGTTCCTTCAATTGTCCAATATCTCATTGCTCCGTAATTATCAACTCTGACTTGCATTGCACCGGTACCAAATAATTGTGCTTGAGAATAAATATTCTCAGTATAAATGATAGAAAATAGTAACAAAACAAAAAGAGCTGTTGTGAAACGCTTCATAATTCACCTCTTAATTATTAAATGAAAGATTATTTAATTAATCTAAAATCATTGCCATCCGATTAAGTTTGGCGGAATCAGTAAAATAAATCCTAAAATAAAAAGTATTACCATCAATGGAAGCGCCCATTTTGCCCACTTTTCCCAGGGTACTTTAGCCATCGAAAGAGCGCCCATTGTTACCGCAGAAGTCGGGATAATTATGTTTGTATATTCTCCAAACTGAAAAGCTAAAATTGCTGTTTGTCTTGATACTCCTGCTAAATCTGAAAGCGGAGCCATTATCGGCATAGTAAGTGCAGCTTGCCCGCTTCCTGAATGAACAAAGAAATTAATAATCGCCTGTACAACAAACATTTTCTGTGAAGCAAAAATCGGAGAAGATGATTCAATAAAAGGAGAAAGACCATATAAGATTGTATCTATTATTTGTCCATCTCTTGAAATAACCAATGTTGCTCTGGCTAATGCAACAATAAGCGCTGTTCCAACTAAGTCTTTAGCTCCATCTATAAATGCTTTTGTAAATTCATCAACTTTAAGTCCGCCGATAATTCCTACAACCACACCCATAATAAAAAACGCAGCAGAAATTTCTTCAATATACCAGCCAAGCTCTATTACACCAATCACAATTAAAATTAAACAAAGAGCAAATGCAGTTAATACAGCTTTATGTCTTGTAGAGAAATGATTGTTATTGTTGTATATAGTATCAAAATGTTCACCTTTTCTTCTTTGCTCATCCATTTCATAAGTCGGACTTATTTTAGGATTTTGGGATAATTTATTTACGTACCACAACAGAAATAAAATTGCAACTGTTGTAGAGACAGCCCAACTGATAAATCTGTAACCAATTCCTGAAAACAAAGGAACATCTGCAATGCCTTGAGCAATACCAACATTAAAGGGATTCAGGAACGCACTTGCAAATCCAACATGTGCCCCAACAAGCGGAATTGCAACACCAATTATTGAATCATATCCCAGAGCTAAACAAATCGGTACAATTATTAAAACAAATGGAATTATTTCTTCATTCATCCCAAATGTTGCACCGCCAATTGAGAACATTAACATAATAACAGGAATGAAGAGTTTTTGAAGCAGCTTGGAATCTTTATGTGCTCTGGCAAGTTTACTAATTAATGAATTAATTGCATCAGTTTTTGCCAATACATTAAATGCACCGCCAACAAATAATATAAATCCTATTATTAAACCAGCCTCAACAAATCCTTTAAGAGGTGCAATAAACAATGCCAAAAACCCCTGTGGATTATTATCAACATATTTAAATGAATTCTGAACAACAACTTCCCGCCCATTTACAACTGCCCTCTCATATTGTCCGCCAGGAATTATCCATGTTAATATTGCAATTAGGACCAATAATGAAAAAATCAGCAGATAAGTATTTGGTACCTTAATCTTAAATCTCTTTTTTGATTCTGTCATTTAATTACTTGCTTGGTTTTCATATCAAATTTATCCCCGGAAATAAGAACCTGTAATTTCATATCAGTTATTCCAAGGTTTCCGTTTTTATCTTCTCTGATATTTTTTCCGTTTGTCGGATCATAAACCAAAACCTGATTACTTCCTATGACTTCAAAAGTTTCATCAGGATAAACAATAATTGCAGTTGATTCATCAATAGAAATCCCAAATAAATCCGGATGTTCAATTAAAGCTGAAATAGTTCGGTTGTGTCTTTTACGCTTTAAAAAATGCTGATCAACAATTACATTTTTAAGAAATCCAAATCCTCTTTTTACTTCTACATTGCCTCTTTCAATTGTAACAAAAGAAGCTGATGAATCCTTATTTACTAATTCATTCCCCGTAATCATTACCTCACTCATAACAGCAGCACCTGCACTTGAGCCGCCGACAACTCCGCCATTGTTATAAATATCAAATACTTTCTGAAGTAACTTAGTTCCAAGCATATCATGAGTTAAAACACTTTGGTCTCCGCCAAGAAAGAAAACTGCATTTGCCCAATCCATTTTATTCAGATTAGATTTATCATCTGCTGTTTCTTTTGTAAAAAGTAAATACTGCGCCTGTGCACCAAGATCATTAAATTCCTTAACCTGAACTTCACTCCAATAAACCGGATCTGAACCGGCGTTTGGAATAACAATAATTTTTGCATTAGAACCACCGGCAAGCTCAACATATTTTTTAACAATCTCTGTTGTTTGAACTCCGCCGACAATTACAAGCTTACCTTTAGTTTGAGAACAATAAATTGGAGAAGTTAATAATATTATAATGATACCGAGTATAATTCTTTTCATATTATTCTTTCTTAACTAATTCTAAAGCTATTTCTGCAGATTTAATTAAATCTTCGATGTAAATAAACTCTTCATTGGAATGGGGGTTTTGCGCTCCGATTCCAATATTTACTGATTCTATTCCTCTGCCATTTAATGAGTTTGCATCGCTGCCCCCGAGAGAGATTGTCGGATTAGGTTCTAATCCCACTTTATTTAACACTCTGGTAATTTCTTTATACACAAATGCACTTTCCGGAATTGTGTAAGGTAAAAAATCCCAGAAATGATTTACTTCTACTTTTGCACCAATTTTTTCAGCTTCTGAGTTAAATATGCTTACAAGCAGATTAAAATTATCTTCAGCCTTTTTAAGATTAAATGATCTGACTTCGCCTTCAAGTTCTGTAAGCTCCGGAATAACATTTACGGCTGAACCACTTTTTAACAATCCAATATTCATTGTAGTCTCTTCATCAATCCTGCCAAGCGGTAATTGACTGATTGCCTTGGCAGCAGCTTGCATAGAATTGATGCCTTTTTCCGGTGAGATACCTGAGTGTGAAGCTTTTCCGATTATTTTGATCGTTAAACCGATTGAACCACAGGCTGAGTAAATAAAATTTCCGGGGCGGTAACCAGAATCAAAAATGAACCCGTGTTTGATTTTTCCATTTACTCCAAGATTTTTTGATCCGAAGAGTGTTGTTTCTTCACAAGTTGTAAATGCAACTGTGAAATCTTTAACCGGAATCCTTTCCAAAGCGATTTTTTCAAGAGTAAAAAGTAAAGCAGCAACACCAGCCCGATTATCAACTCCAAGCACAGTATCTCCGGAAGATGTGATTTTATCTTCAGAAATAATTGGTTTTACATCTTTAGTCGGGCGTGCGGTATCCATATGGGATAATAAAACGAAATCACCGCCAGTCCCAATCTTACAAATAAGATTTCCTGTGTTACTATTAGTAAGTTGACTTGAATCATCTTCTTCAATCTGATAATTAAGTTTACTAAGAAAGGTTTTAATGAAATCAGCAAGAGGTTTTTCATTGCCCGATAGTGCATTTATTCTGGCAACTTCTATGAAAAGATTTATTAGTCTTTGTTCGTTCATCTGTAATTTGTGTTACAATATTATAAGTTGATGTAATAACTATTACAGGTTACTAAAAATTTTTACCTAAGTCAATATGTTCGGAGAAAAAAAATTATTGATCTTCTTCGTTATATAGTTCGAGTTCTCCTTTCTTAATATATCCATCTTTGATAAGTGAATCGCCGGATTTATAAAGTATAATACTCACTTCATTAGTCTGAAAATAGCCGGTGGATTCTATTTTTACTCCATTAATTTCTTTGCTAACCTTTACTTTTGAAATTAACTTATCATCATTAATGATTAGCTTATCAATTTTTGTTTTTTTCCCCTGAAGATTAGATAAAGCCCAATACACTCCTTTTTTTGCATTCACTAATGCAGTTTCAATATCAGATTCTGTTTTTGTTTGGGAATGAGCAAAAAAAGCTAAAATTGAAAATAAAGTGAAAATTAAAATAACCCTCATGACACCCTCTCTTTATTTATTGATATGCAAATTTTGTAACTAGTTTGCTTATTGACAACAATTCAGCAGATTATTTTCTATCACTTGACAACTGAAAGTAAAAACAATATATTGGAAACTAAAAAAACGAAAATAGTTTCCAAGAGGAATAATGAAAGAACAAGAAAAAATAATTCAGCATACCGAAGAAAAACTTTTCCGTGATGGATTTTATAAAACCACAATGGATGAAATCGCCTCAGAACTGCGAATGAGTAAAAAAACTATTTACAAGTTTTTTCCATCGAAGGATGAGCTTGTACATGCAATTGTGAAGTTTTTTATGAACAGGATGAAAAATAAAATCGTCCCTGCTTTGCAATCGGATAAGAACGCAATAGAGAAACTCGGTGATTTGATAAATATTCTTGCAAAAGCTTCTGAAAAAATTTCAGTCTCAAGAATGGAAGAGTTAAAAAGACATTACCCTTCACTCTGGAATGAGATTGATAATTTCAGAACAGAGATGATGTTCGGTAATATTACCAAAGTCATCGACCAGGGTAAAAAGGAAGGTTTATTTCTTGATTACCCAACTAACTTAATTATGAACGTGCTTGTTGCTTCAGTAAGATCTATTGTAAATCCTGATTTTATAATGAATAACAATTTCTCAATCATTGAAGCCGCACGTTATGCATTCCAGATCGTTATCGGAGGAATACTTACAAACGAAGGAAAAAAAGAGTTTAATAAATCATTCAGCAAGGTATTACAATGAAAAAGTTAGTATTGTTTTTGTCAGTAGTATTACTGGTTTTGCTTTCAGGCTGCGGTAATAACGGACCATATAAAAATATTGAAGCTTCAGGAACAATAGAATCAACCAATATTGTTGTCAGCTCAAAATCTGCCGGAAGTATTCTTTTAGTAAATTTTCCTGAAGGCGAAAAGGTAAATATCGGTGATACTGTTCTTATTATTGATCACGAACAACTTGATATTCAGCTCCTACAGGCAAAAGCTGCAAAGGATGCTGCAGAAGCGCAGTTAAACCTTATGCTAAAAGGTGCCAGACCGGAAGACATCAGCCTTGCTGAACAAAATTTTAATCAGGCAAAAGTTAATTTTGAAACTGCCGAGAGAGATAAAAACCGGATGCAGAATTTATACGACTCACGCTCAATTACTCAGAAACAATTTGAAGATGCTTATGCAAGATTTGAATTAATGAGCGCACAGCTAAAATCCGCACAGGAAAATTATGATAAAATAAAAAAGATTTTCAGACCTGAAGAAATTGAGCAGGCACGTGCAAATCTAAATAAAGCAATTGCAGGTGTTGAATTGTTAAAGAAAAATATCCGTGATTGTTATGTAGTCTCACCAATAAATGGTTTTCTTGTTAAAACATTTGTTGAACGCGGAGAAAGTGTTACGCCAATGTCTTCACTTTTTAAAGTATCGGATCTCGATATTGTTGAACTGGTAATTTATGTATCAACCGAAGAGCTTGGTTATGTTAAGCTGGGACAGGAAGCAGATGTAACTATTGATGCCTTCAAGGACAAAGTTTATAAAGGAAAAGTAACTTACATTTCTCCCGAAGCTGAGTTCACTCCCAAAAACATTCAAACAAAAGATGAACGCACCAAACTTGTATTTGCTGTGAAGATTACAATTCCGAATAAGGAATATGACCTTAAATCAGGTATGCCGGCGGATGCGGTAATAAAAATGCAAAATTAATAGATTACAAAATTTCAAGATTTATTGAACGCTTATTATTATAAAAAAATTTAATATTCAATTTCGGAGATTGAGATGAAAGTAAAAACATTTGAGGACTTGCAAGTTTTGCAGGATGCCAGAACATTTGTTAAATCAATCTAAGAATTGACATCGTTAGAAAACTTTAGAAAAGATTATGGCCTTAAGGATCAAATACAGCGTGCAGCCGTATCAATTATGAATAATATTGCAGAAGGATTTGAAACGGATAATAATAAGGAATTCAGAAATTTTTTAGGATATGCAAAAGGTTCTGCTGGTGAGGTAAGATCAATGTTATTTGTAGCTATTGACGTTAACTATATATCAAAAGATAAGTTTGATGAGAATTATAAGCAAGCAATCAATGTTATTACACAGATTTCTAACTTCAAGAAATATTTATACAACTACGCAGTTAAAGAAAAAGTAAATAAAATGAAGATGTTCATTATTCATCTTCTGAGCATTAATTAAAAATCAATTTTGCAACTTTGTACTCTTGCAATTACGAAATGAATAATATAATTAAAATAGAAAATCTTAAACGAAGTTATGCGAATATTGTAGCTGTAAACGGTGTATCGTATTCAGTAGGGAAAGGTGAAATGTTTGGTTTGGTGGGACCTGATGGAGCGGGAAAAACAACAACTATCAGAATGCTGATTGGGCTTTTAAATCCTGATTCAGGAATTGCGGAGGTACTTGGTTATAATATAAGAACTCAGAAAAATAAAATTAAAAACGAGATCGGATATCTATCACAAAAATTTTCACTGTATGGAGATCTGACTGTTGATGAAAACATAGAATTCTTTGCTGATATTCACGGAGTTAAAAACTATAAAGCTAGAAGAAACGAATTGCTTGAGTTTACAAGATTAACTCCATTCCGTGACCGTCTTGCTGATAAACTTTCCGGAGGTATGAAACAAAAGCTTGCACTCGCCTGTACTTTAATTCACAAACCAAAAATTATTTTTCTTGATGAACCAACAACAGGAGTTGATCCTGTTTCAAGAAGGGATTTCTGGAAGATACTTTCCAACCTTCTTAAAGAAGAAATAACAATCTTTATGACTACCCCCTATCTTGACGAAGCTGAGCGGTGCAATAAAATCGCTTTGATGAACAAAGGTAATATTATAAGCTGGGATACTCCAAAGAATATTAAAGCTTCACTCAGCGGTCAAATAGTTGAAATTGTATGCTATCCAAGCCGCACAGCATACAATATTATTAAAGCAAACACGAGCTATGAAGTTCAAATGTATGGCGACAGACTTAATGTAACGATTCAGAATTATAATGAACAATTTAAGGAACTAGAAAAACTCCTTGTTGATAATAATGTTGATTTACATGACCACCGGGTTATTCCGCCATCGCTGGAAAATGTTTTTATTCACTTGATAAGTAAAGCATCCTAAAGAGGTATCAGTAATGAAAAAAATTATTTTATTATACATAACGATAATATCATCTCTTTATCCGCAAACTCAAAAATTAACTCTGCAGGAAAGTATTGAGCTGGGATTAAATAACAGCAAAGATTTAAGAATTACTCAATCAAAATTAAAAAGTTCTGATGCAAAAGTTTCAGAAGTTAATTCGATGTTTTTTCCGCAGTTGAAATTTACTGCAAACTATACACGTTTAAGCGATAACGTTCCTCCGTTTGAGGTTACAACTCCGTTTTCTCCTGTGCCAATAAAAATATCTGAACCAGTATTGAATAATTATTATCTGAGGTTATCACTTCAACAGCCTTTATTTACAGGGCTAAAACTATTGTCATCCAAAAAAGCAGCAGACTATAATTTCAATGCGGCTGAATCAGATTATTCAAAAGAGATGAATGAGACTGCAATGAATATTCATTCATTATTCTGGAACTATTACAGAGCTAATGAAATAAGAAATCTGTTAAAGAAAAGTTTGGGACAAATTGAAAATCATCTTAAAGACACTAAGAACTATCTCGATAACGGACTTACAACTCAAAATGATTATCTGAAATTACAAGTGCAGTATTCAAATACTCAACTTCAATTGATCGAAGCAGAAAACAATCTGGAAGTTACTCGGGCAATGTTTAATAAAGCACTCGGACTTCCGCTTGAAGCAAAAACCGAAATTGTTACTGATGAATTAGAAGTTCAGAACATAAATTATAATTCCGATGAACTGATTAAAGAAGCAAAAATAAATCGTGATGAGATTGAATCATTGTCTTATAAGTTAAAAGCTGCCGAAGAAAGTATTGCTTCAGCCAGATCGGGGTGGTTCCCAAGTGTTTACTTGTCCGGTAATTATTATTACAGTAATCCTAATACAAGATTTCAACCACTATCTGATAAATGGAATGATACCTGGGATGTTGGAGTAACTTTAAGCTGGGATGTTTGGGATTGGGGAATAACTTCATCTAAAACTACTCAGGCAGAAGAGCTTTCTGTTCAAACTAAAGCATTACTTGAAAAACTGACTGATAACATTGAAATTGAAGTCTATAAAAGTTATCTGAATCTTATTAAATCAAAAGAGAAGGTGGATGTCAGCAAACTCAGTCTTAATCAGGCATCAGAAAATTATCGCATCACATCTGAAAAATACAAAGAGCAATTAGCTACAAGTACCGATCTGATCGATGCAGAGATTTCTGAGCTTCAGGCAGCAACTAATCTGACTTCATCACTGATTGAATATCATCTTGCAAAAGTAAAACTGCATTTGGTTATAGGGAGAAGAATTTATTGAGAAGCCAGAAGTCAGGAGTCAGAACTCTGAACTCAGGACACAGAATTTTAAAATAAGAATTAAGAGGATTTTAAATGGAAAAGAAATCAACAAAAAGTTTTACCGAATTAGTCGTTTGGCAAAAGGCACATTTATTCGTGCTGACTGTCTATAAATTAACCAAAGAATTCCCGAATGAAGAAGTTTACGGATTAGCTTCACAATTAAGAAGGGCAGCTATTTCAATTGCAGCTAACATTGCGGAAAGCTATAAAAAGTGGAGTAACAAGGAAAAATCAAGATTTCTAAATATTGCTCACAGCTCACTTGAAGAGTGCAGATATTACTTGATTTTATCAAATGATCTTAAATATTGCGATGTTAAAGATGCTATGAATATCTTAGAGGAAGTAAGTAAGCTGATCTATTCATACTCCAAAGTAATTTCAAAAACTGAGTCCTGATTCCAGAGTTCTGAATATTGAAAATGAACAGTATCATAGTAAATAATCTCACAAAAAAGTTTGGCAGCTTTACTGCAGTTGACAATGTATCCTTCGAAGTTAACAGAGGAGATATATTCGGCTTCCTTGGTGCTAATGGTGCAGGTAAATCAACTACAATCAGAATGTTAACCGGAATACTTGAACCAACATCGGGTGATGCAATTGTTGGCGGTTACAGTATCAAGAAAGAACCGGATAAAGTAAAAACACAAATCGGTTATATGTCGCAAAAATTTTCTTTATACAATGATCTTACAGTTGAAGAAAATATCCGCTTCTTTGCAGGAGTATATGGGCTTACAGGAAAACAATATCAGGAAAGAAAAAGCTGGGTTTTGAAAGTTGCTGATCTCAAAGGAAAAGAAAAACTGATAACAGCTTCATTGCCGGGTGGAATTAAGCAAAGACTTGCATTAGGTACAGCAGTTATCCACGAACCGAAAATTGTTTTTCTCGATGAACCAACAAGCGGAGTTGATCCTGTCTCAAGAAGAAATTTCTGGGATTTGATACACGAATTATCATTTACCGGAACTACTGTGCTTGTTACTACCCATTATTTGGATGAAGCAGAATTTTGCAGCGATATTATTCTGATAAATGCTGGCAGATTGATTGCACAGGGAAATTCAAAAACATTAAAAACCAATTACATCAAAAACACTATTCTTGAAATTGAGTCAGAAAGAATCGTTGACAGTATGGAAATACTTGAAAAAGAGAATTGGGTCGGCGAAACATCAATTTTCGGAAACTACATCCACATAATTTTAAATGATAATTCAAAAACTGAAACAGATGTAATAGATGTTTTGACAAATAAGAACTCAATCAAAGTTCAGAGAATTGATAAGATAGTACCGACGCTGGAAGATGTATTTATCCATTTGCTGGAAAAGGATAAGAAAAATGTTTCATAGAATTTTGGCAATTACTAAAAAAGAATTCAAGCAGTTGAAGCGTGATAAAAGAATGTTGTTTATCGTATTCTTTTTTCCTGTTGTTTTACTGGCAATCTTTGGTTACGCAATAAACTTTGATGTTAAGCATATTAAAATTGCAGTTTATGATCAGGATAAATCAGAATACACAAGAGAATATATAAACGGACTGATCAGCTCAGAATATTTTGAACTCGTTACTTACATTGACAGCGATGCAGAGATTAAAAAATTACTTGATGAAAAAATTGTGCAGGCTGTTGTTGTTTTCCCGAATGACCTATCAAAAAAATTAAACGATAAAGAGGATGTTAAAGTACAATACCTGGTTGACGGAGTTGAAGGAAACACAGCAAACGTAATTGTCAATTATGTTAATGCTGCAACAATTAATTATTCGTTGAAACTAACAAAAGAATATCTGGCTGTAACAGGAAAACAATCCTATATCCCGATAAATCTTGAGCCGAGATTCTGGTTCAATCCTGAACTTGAAAGTACAAAATTCTTAATACCGGGTTTGATGGGAATGATATTAATTATCACGGCTGTTGTTTCGGTTTCATTATCAATTGTAAGAGAAAAAGAAAGAGGAACGATTGAACAGATAAATGTATCCCCTCTTTCATCATTTGAACTGATTATCGGAAAAACGGCTCCGCACATAGTTATCTCATTTCTCAATGCAGCTATTGTATTACTTGCAGGTTATGTTCTGTTTGGGGTGGTAATAAAAGGCAGTATTCTTTTACTGCTCTTAAGCACTTTTATTTTTTTATTTGCAGTTCTCGGACTTGGTATTTTTATTTCAAGCGTTGCAGACTCACAACAGGTTGCCTTTCAAGCGGCAAACATTACGGCGTTATTACCTTCATTGATATTATCGGGATTTATTTTTCCCATCGAAAGTATGCCAACAATAATTCAATGGGTAACTAATATTACTCCTGCAAAATTTTACGTAGTTACACTTCGGGCAATCTTATTAAGAGGTGTCGGACTATCAGCTTTCTGGGAGCAATTGATTTATATGATGATTTTCGGAATAATATTCATTGTGCTTGCAACCGTGGTTGATAGAAAAGCAAAAGCAGCATGATAAAAAATAAAATCTTAGAGGTTAAATAAAATAATTCAAAGATATTAAATGAAAACGATATATGAATTTATAATAAAAGAGCTGCTGCAGCTAAAGCGTGATAAGAAAATGATGGCTGTAATTTTTATAGCTCCAATTTTACAGCTCATACTTCTCGGTTATGCTGCAAATATGGATGTGGAAATTATTCACACAGCAATTTTTGATCAGGATAAAACAGAAACCAGCAGAGAGTTTATCAGAAGTTTTGAAAAGTCAGGATATTTTTCGATTGATTATTATGCAGAAAGTTATGATGAAGTAACTGAGTTGATTGACAAAGCCAAAACAATTGTAACGATAGTAATTCCAAAAGATTTTGAGAAGAAACTAAATAAACGCGAAACTGTATCAATTCAAACATTGTTTGAAGGCTCTGACGGCAACAAATCATCCATTGCACTCGGATACATACAAGCGGTAACAAATCGTTATTCACAAAATATTGTAAGTGATATTAAAGATAAATATGGGATGAAACTGCCAATTGCTGGGTCGCTTGTTCCTGAAGTAAGAGTTTGGTACAATCCTGAAATGAAAACCCGGAACTATATGGTACCGGGTATTATGGGACTCATTCTGATGATTACTACTTTATCGCTAATGTCAATGGCTGTTGTTAGAGAAAGAGAAATCGGGACACTTGAGCAGTTGATAGTTACACCCTTAAAATCTTATCAGCTTATCCTCGGCAAACTTGTTCCGTTCACAATAGTTGGGTTTGTAGTAATGCTAATCGTAATGGTGATAATGACACAATGGTTCGGGATTATTATACGCGGAAGCAGATTATTTTTACTTTTTGCTTCATTACTATTTGTACTATCTAATCTCGGCTGGGGTTTATTAATCTCAACAATTTCAAAAACACAAAATCAGGCAATGATGATATCAGTATTTGCAGTCATGATGCCGATGATTTATCTGTCTGGATTTGCTTTCCCGATTGATAATATGCCGCAAATAGTTCAGTATATAACCTATCTAATTCCGTTAAGATATTTCATTACTATTCTACACGGAATTGTGCTTAAAGGAACCGGCTTCTCGTCATTATGGCCGGAAGCTTTGATACTTTTTGTAATGGGTGTGGGTATTTTAACATTAAGTGCTTTAAGATTTAGCAAGAAAATTGAGTGATGAAATAATTTATCCTTATATCTGAAATAAGCTCAGCTAATTAAAAAACTGTTTTTGTATCTTTTAGTAATCTTGACAATAATCACAAAATAAAATATTTAGAACAGAAGTCTTGACAATTGTTTTTAATTCATTATTTTTGTTAGTGAGTGTTAACTATTTTATTGAAAGTAATTATGTCAAGATTAACAACCGAAGAAAGACAAACAATGATAATTGATGAAGCTATCAAGATAATTCACTCTGGCGGCTATGAAGCTTTATCAATAAGAGAGATCGCAAAGCAGGTTAAGATTAGTGAACCTGCAATATACAGGCATTTTTTAAACAAAGAAGATATTATCCTTGGGATACTTAACAGAATGCTGGAATTTGATAAATTGTTGAATAAGAATATTGCTGCTGCGAAATCTGCGAAGCAAAAAATCAGACAATTTGTTCTATTTCACTTTGAATTCCTTGAAAATAACCCTGAAATGACTTCAGTTCTTTTTTCTGAGGAAATGTACAACCAGAGCGAGATTCTGAAAAAAAAGCTGGTTTTTATAATTCAGAAACGTAAACAGCTTCTCAAGGTAATTCTTGATGATGCAAAAAATTCAGGTGAGCTTATTGATGTTGATAATTTTGAATTAATGAGCATAATTCTAGGAACTATTAGAATTATAGTCATGGAATGGAGGCTGAGTAATTTTAGCTTTCAACTGACAGACAGAGGAAAAAGCATGTTAAAAATCCTTGATAAATTAATTCTATTATAAACTTTCTTATTTTTTTTTAATAAAATGATTAGTGAACGATAACTAACTATCTCTGTAAAATGAAAAACAAAAAATTTGTAAATAATGAGTTTGTAGAATCAGAAAACGAAATCATTACTTTTCTGAATAACCAGTTTATTTTCCATGGCTTCAAAAACTTTTCCCTTGATGAACTTGCCTTAAGATTTCAAATAAGTAAGAAAACTATTTATAAGAGATTTGAAACAAAAGAAGAAATAATAAGAACAGTATTAAATCAGCAACTAAGTGAAGCATACACAAATTTTGTTTCAATAATTCAATCCCGGATTACTATTGTAGAAATGTTCGTTGAGCTATCCAAAATTATTGAAAAGTATTATTCTGTTTTCAATGAAACATCAATTAAGAAATTGAGTAAATATTTTCCTGAGCTGGCTGAATATATCGTAAATTTCAGAACCAGTCGTATCATCCCGTTAGTAAAAATCTTGTTAAAACTTGGGAAAAAAAGACAACTGATTTTAGAAATTCCAGACGAAATCATTATACGTGTGTTCAACTCAGCGTTGAGCGACATAGTTCAATCAAAGTCAACAATTGACTCACAACAATCATACGAGGGATTGTTCAGACAATCTTTTAACCTATTACTAAATGGGATCTTAACAAAAAAAGGCAAACAAATATTAATTAATAAAATAGAGGTAGTAAAATGAAAATAATTAAAATGGTAACAGTGGCACTATTAACTGTTGCTTTAACTGGATGCAATAGCGAAGATAATTCATCTTCGTTATACGGAACTGGTACAATTGAATCAACAGATGTGTTAATAAGTGCGCGCAATGCTGGTCAAGTAGAAACGATTTTTTATAGTGAGGGGCAGTTAGTAACTGCCGGAGACACTATTATGACAATAGACCATGAGGCATTGGACTTTCAACTTGCGCAGTCAGAGGCTGGAGTTCAGATTGCAAAAGCTCAGCTTGAATTAATGCTTAAAGGCGCCAGAAGCGAAGATATACAACAAGCAGAAGAAATGATGAAGCAGAGTGAAATTAATTATAACAATGCTCAGAAAGATTTTAAACGATATGAACAACTTTGGCAGAGTAAATCAATTTCTGATAAACAATTTGAAGACATGAAGTCGCGGTATGAAATAAATTTAGCTCAATTTAATTCTGCTAAAGAAAATCTAAAAAAGGTAAAAAGAATCTTCCGTCCTGAAGAAATTGAACAGGCAAAAGGTAACCTGAAAAAAGCTGAAGCAACGGTAGGTCTTCTTAAGAAAAATATAAAAGATAGTTATATAATCTCACCCTTGAATGGTTTTATAGTTAAAAATTTTGTTGAGGCGGGTGAAATCGTTACACCAATGTCCTCACTTGTAAAAGTTTCAAATTTGTCAACTGTAGAGCTGATAATCTACGTATCTGAAATTGAGCTTGGCAAGGTTAAACTCGGTCAGAAGGCAGTTATAACAGTTGATACATATCCGGAAAAGAAATACGAAGGAAGGGTTACGTTTATTTCACCTGAAGCAGAGTTCACTCCTAAAAATGTCCAGACTAAAGATGAGAGAACCAAGCTTGTATTTGCTGTGAAAATTGAAGTACCAAATAAAGAGTTTGACTTGAAATCTGGTATGCCGGCAGATGCTGTTGTGTATTTATAAAATCTGAAAGATGAAAGATGGAATCTCTAATTAAAATAAAAAACCTTAAAAAGAAATACGGCGAATTAATTGCTGTAGATGGTGTTAGTTATGAAGTGAACAAAGGGGAAATGTTCGGATTGGTTGGACCAGACGGCGCAGGCAAAACTACAACAATGAGAATGTTGGTTGGATTGCTGAATCCGGATGAGGGTAATGCAGAAATTCTTGGGCATGATTTATTGACTCAGAAAAATCTGATTAAAGATGAAATCGGATATTTGTCCCAGCGCTTTTCGTTGTATGGTGATTTATCAATTGATGAAAATATTGAATTCTTTGCAGACATACATGGAGTTAAAAATTTTGAACAAAGAAGAAATGAACTTCTTGAGTTCACAAGATTAACTCCTTTCAGGGATAGATTGGCTGATAAACTATCTGGCGGAATGAAACAAAAGCTTGCACTTGCCTGCACACTTATTCATAAACCCAAAATTATTTTTCTTGATGAGCCAACTACTGGAGTTGATCCGGTATCGCGGAGGGACTTCTGGAAAATTCTTTCAAATCTTCTGAAAGACGGAGTAACAATTTTTATGACAACACCATATCTGGATGAAGCAGAAAGATGCAGCAGAGTAGCTCTAATGGATAAAGGCTCAATCATCAGCTGTGATACACCAAAAAATGTTAAAGATTCTATGCACATGCAGGTAATTGAGATTGTTTGTAATCCTGTTAGAACTGCATATAACATGGTAAAGGCATCAACAAATTATGAAGTTCAGATGTATGGTGACAGACTGAATGTGGCAGTAAACAATTATGAACAAGATTATCCGATTATCAAAGATTTGTTTGAAAAAAACTCGATAGTCGAAATTGATAAAAGAATTATAACTCCTTCACTGGAGAATGTATTTATCCATTTTATGAACAAATAAAGAATTAAAGAAAAAGATTAAAGGTAAAAAAATGAAGAAAATAATGATGCTGATTTTGTTAACTGGTTCATTAATGGCACAGCAGAAGTTGTTTACATTAGAAGAAAGTGTCAGAATTGGTTTAGAAAACAGCAAGGACTTAAAAATAGCAGGTGCAAAAACTAATAGTGCCGATTATAAACTGTCGGAAGTAAATAGTATGTTTTTACCCCAGTTTAATATTTTGGGTAATTATACAAGACTCAGCGATAATATTCCAGCATTTGAAGTAACATTACCATTTTCGCCTTCGCCTGTCAGAATAGCTGATCCGATTTATGATAATTACACATTTAAGATCGGCTTTTCACAGCCTTTGTTTACAGGATTCAAACTGCTCTCGTCAAGAAATGCTGCAAAGTATAATCTGAAGGCGGAAGAATATGACTATTCAAAAGAAAAAAATGAGACAGCATTTGGAATTCAAACTGCATTCTGGAATTACTATAAAACAGCAGAAATAAAAAAAGTAGTAGAACAGACCTTAATACAGATTGAAAATCATCTTAATGATACAAGAAATTTTTATTCGCAGGGATTGGTATCAAATAATGATGTTTTGAAACTTGAGGTACAATATTCAAACACAAAATTAATATTGATTGATGCTGAAAATAATCTGAATATTTCGAAGATGGCTTTTAATAAAGCATTGGGATTTGATCTGGGTTCGCAAACAAATGTAGTTGTTAACCCAAATGAACTTCAGACGATTGAATTTAATGAACAGGATTTATTAAATGAAGCATTAATTAACAGGAATGAGTTAAAGTCTTTATCATTTAGAGTAGAGGGAAGTAAAGAAAATATCAAAGCAGCCTGGTCTGAGCTTTATCCTTCGGTTTACCTTACAGGAAATTATTATTACAGTAATCCTAACCCAAGATATCAACCTGCTGTAAATGAGTTCAATAACAACTGGGATGTGGGAGTAACTTTAAGCTGGAATTTCTGGGATTGGGGAAAAACATCTTCTAAAGTCTCACAAGCGGAGCAGACTAAGATTCAGCTTGAAACTAATTACGATATGTTAAAGGAAAACATTCAAATGGAAGTGCAAAAAAATTATTTTGACTTGCTGAAGAATGAAGAAAAAATTTCTGTAAACAAAATTGCTTTAGAACAAGCAAAAGAAAATTACAGAATAACAGCAGAGAAATTCGATCTACAAATCGCTTCAAGCACAGATTTAATTGATGCTGAATCTCTCAAACTGCAGGCTGAAACAAATCTCAAAACAGCCGAAGTAGATTATCAGATTGCAAAAGCTAATTTATTAAAATCTTTAGGAAGGAATATCTTCTGATGAAAGCAATTGAAGTAAATAATCTGACTAAAAAATTCGGTGATTTTACTGCTGTTAATAATATCAATTTTGATGTTAAACAAGGTGAGATATTTGGTTTCCTTGGTGCTAATGGTGCCGGTAAATCTACAACCATCAGAATGCTGATCGGTGTTTTAGAGCCAACTTCGGGTGATGCAATGGTTGGAGGCTATAGTATTATGAATGACTCTGAGATGGTAAAAAGGCATATCGGCTATATGTCGCAAAAATTCTCTCTTTACAATGACCTTACAGTAGCTGAAAACATAAGGTTTTATGCCGGAGTATATGGACTTGATGGAAAAAAATATCAGGAAAGAAAACAATGGGTGTTAAAGGTTGCTAATCTGGAAAATATGGAAAACATGCTTACCTCATCTCTGCCTGGAGGAATTAAACAACGTCTCGCACTTGGGACCGCTGTAATACACGAACCAAAAATAGTATTTCTTGATGAACCTACCAGCGGAGTTGATCCGGTTTCAAGAAGAAATTTCTGGGACTTAATAAATGACCTTTCGGATGCCGGTACTACTGTTCTTGTTACTACCCATTACTTAGATGAAGCTGAGTTTTGTAATGATATAATTCTTATTAACGCTGGCAGATTAGTAGCTCAGGGTAATGCAAAAGCACTAAAAACCAACTATATCAAAAACCCAATTCTTGAAATAGAAAGCGATAGAGTTGTTGATAGTCTGGAAATTCTTGAAAAGGAAAAATGGGTTGGTGAAACTTCAATATTTGGAAATTATATACATGTAATCTTAAATGATGATACGATTACCGAAAAGAATATTACCCAATTACTTTATGAACAGAATGGAATAAAGATTAAGCGTATTGAAAGAATAATCCCAACTCTTGAAGATGTATTTATTCATTTAATTGAAAAGGATAATAAATAAAATGCTCAGCAGAATATTTGCAATTGCCAAAAAAGAAATAAAACAACTCAGGAGAGATACAAGGATGTTATTCATCATTTTCTTTTTCCCTGTTGTATTGTTAATAATTTTCGGCTACGCGATAAACTTTGACGTTAAACATATAAAAATTGCAGTCTATGATCAGGATAAATCGGATTATACTAGAAATTATATAAACGGATTAATTAGCTCCGATTATTTTGATCTTGTAACCTATGTAGAAGACAGTGATGAAATAAAAGGACTTTTAGACGAAAAAGTCGTTCAGGCAGTAATTGTATTTCCAAACGATCTTTCAAAAAAATTAATGTCTAAACAAGATGTTAAAGTTCAATATTTAATTGATGGTGTAGATGGAAGCACAGCAAGTGTTATTCAAAATTATGTTAACGCGGCTACTTATGCTTATTCAATACGATTAACAAAGGAATATCTGGCTGTTCATGGCAAAAATATTTATGTGCCAATAGACTTACAGCCGCGATTCTGGTTTAATCCGGAATTACAATCAACTAAGTTTCTTATTCCGGGTTTAATGGGAATGATTTTAATTGTTACCGCGGTAATTTCTATCTCACTTTCGATTGTTAGAGAAAAAGAAAGAGGCACAATTGAGCAAATTAATGTTTCCCCGCTTTCATCTCTTGAATTCATACTCGGTAAAACAATCCCATACATTTTTATATCTTTAATAAATGCAACGATAGTGCTTGCTGCCGGTTATGTGCTTTTCGGAATTGTGATCAAGGGAAACATTTTTCTGCTTTTGTTTGCAACTATGGTTTTTCTTTTTGCTGCATTAGGTTTAGGAATTTTCATTTCAACGGTTGCCGATTCACAGCAGGTAGCATTTCAGGCAGCAAATGTTACATCATTGCTTCCGTCGTTCATTTTATCTGGGTTTATTTTTCCGATTGAAACCATGCCCAACATAATTCAGGTGCTCACAAACATTACTCCAGCCAAATTTTATGTGGTAATTCTCAGAGCAATTCTTTTGAGGGGTGCCGGAGTATCGGCTTTCTGGGAGCAGTTAATTTATCTGGGGATATTCGGAACAATATTTATCACATTAGCAACAATTATTGATAAAAGATCTAGAGGTAAAAATTAATATGAAAACTATTTATCATTTTATTATTAAAGAATTATTACAGGTAAAGCGCGACAAAAAAATGCTTGTGATAATTTTTATGGCTCCGATTTTACAGCTTATATTCCTTGGATATGCTGCAAATATGGATGTTGACATAGTTCATACTACCATTCTTGATCAGGATAAAACAGAATCAAGCCGAAATTATATTACAAGTCTTTTAGAAACAGGATATTTTCAGATTGATTATTACGCTAAAGATTATAATGAAATAACAGAATTACTAAATGATGGTAAAACTCTCGTTTCTATAATAATTCCTAAAGATTTTGAAAAAAGAATCAATAGACATCAACCGGCACCAGTGCAGGCAATATTTGAAGGCTCAGATGCAAGTAAGGCTTCTATAGCACTAGGATATATTCAAGGTGTAACAACAAAATTTTCACAGAACCTGATCCTGGAGACCAAAGATAATCTGGGAATGAAAAGTCCGATAAGTGGATCAATAATTCCTGAACCAAGAGTATGGTACAATCCGGAAATGAAATCAAGAATATTTATGGTACCGGGTATTCTCGGTCTTGTATTGATGATCTCAACGATTTCACTAATGTCAATGGCAATTGTAAGAGAAAGAGAAATTGGAACCATGGAACAGTTGATTGTTACTCCGGTTAAAACATATCAACTTTTACTTGGCAAACTGATTCCCTTTACTCTTATTGGCTTTGTGATATTAGTAATTGTTATGGTCATTATGACACAATGGTTTGGAATAATGGTGCGTGGGAATAAACTGTTTTTAGTATTTGCCGCATTTCTTTTTGTTCTGTCAAATTTAGGGATAGGTCTATTTATATCAACAATTTCAAAGACACAACAGCAGGCAATGATGGCTTCAGTTTTTGCCGTAATGATGCCGATGATTTATTTATCCGGATTTGCATTTCCCATAGAAAACATGCCGCAGTTTTTCCAATACATAACTTACGCAATTCCATTGCGGTACTTCATTACAATTTTAAGGGGTGTTGTCTTAAAGGGAATGGGTATTTCATCATTATGGATAGAGGCTTTAATATTATTTGGAATGGGTGCGTTACTGTTAGTTATTAGTTCAATGAGATTTAGTAAAAAAATTGAATAACAGAATATTAGAATTTTATATGAAGTGTACAATTAACAAATAATCTTTTTTTCAAACTAAACAAAACACAAACTTTTAATAAAGATTAGGAGTTTGTAACAACAATAAACAAAAGGAGTAATAAAATGAAAACGAAATCAATAATTTTCGCTGCAATGCTGATATTATTCAGCACAAATATGTTTTCGCAAACAGGCAGAGCAGGTAAATTTGGCGTTGGTATAGATGATATAACTTCATCACCTAATTTCCTGTTCAAGTACTACGTTTCTGATCAATTCTCAATGAATTTAATAACCGGAGTAAACCTGGAATTCCTGGGTGAAGACGCACCTGCTGGTTCAACAAAACTTGATGGTTATAACCTAAGATTCGGATTGGGTGGTATGTATCATTTTAATCTGGACAAACTTTCACCTTATCTTGGACTTGAAGCAATCTATGGTATAAAACAGAATGCCGGATATTATACAGTCGAACCAGATCCTAAAAACAGTGTAACCCTCGGTTTAGTACTGGGTGCAGATTATTTTCTTTTCGAAAAATTCAGTCTTGGAATAAAGCAGAATCTAAACTTTGATTTACAGCTTTCAAGAGATATACCTGTTGAAGAGACTGATATGTTAATAAATACGACAACGCAGTTTACAGCAAGATACTATTTTAATTAATGTAAAAATTTCAACGGGTAAGTTTTCCGGTTGTTCTTTTGAACAGCCGGAAATCATATTTAATCACATTATTAAAAGCAATAAAAAGCAGGCTATCAATGAATATAAATTTACAAAGCAATATAAGGTCTTTCGGTTTAAAGATATTAAGCTTAGCACTTCCGGACAAAAAAAGAGCATTTAGAAGCACAGTAATCTCTCTGTTCATAATTTTGCTTTCTTCAACATCTTTGATTGCACAAATTACTAACAACGAATATCTGCCTTCAGGTATATCTGATTATTATTCAAATAATTCCGATACATCTAATTCTATTATGCTGAATCAAGTAGAAAAAAATTACTGGCTCCCCGCTGTTGAGATTGTAGGTTTAAACTTAGGTGTTTGGGCAACTCATAGATATTTGACCAAAGAAAGCTGGTCTGCAATTAGCTGGAATTCAATAAAAGAAAACTTTAAAAATGGTTTTGATTGGGATGCAGACGGATATTTAATCAATCAATTCTGGCATCCTTATCATGGTTCAAACTATTATAATTCAGCACGATCGAACGGATTAAGTTTTTGGGAATCTGCGCCTTATGCTTTTACCGGAAGCTTAATGTGGGAGTATTTTATGGAAATCGAACCGCCATCTTATAACGATATTGTAAATACACCGGTTACAGGAATAATTCTTGGTGAAATCTCATTCCGTGTTTCTGATCTTATTATCGACGAAAGTTCAACCGGCTTTGAAAGAGTTTTAAGAGAATTTTCTTCCACACTTGTTGACCCGATGAAGGGATTTAACCGCCTAATACGAGGTGATATGTGGAAGTCTGGTTTTAAAGAAAAAAATCACGATTTCAATGCTGTTATTTCTTTCGGAGCTCACAATGTTTTTTTCAGCAGAAAAATTAACAACAGCAGAACATATGCTTCCCTAAGAACAGATTTAAATTACGGCAATCAATTTGATGTTAAAAATCATAACAAACCTTTTGATTATTTCTCTTTGCGGACTGAAATAAACCTAACTGCTGATGATAATATTGTGGGAATATTTGCAAGCGGCGTTATTTGGGATAACAATATTAAAATTTTTAATACTTCAAAAAACTTACTTGGCATTTATAAAGAAGTTGATATTCATATTAATACTATTTATAAGCTGTCTGCAACAAGCATATCAAGTCAAATTGTAAACACAATTGATTTATCATCGAACGTATCAATGCAAAATTATTTGGGGCTGTCTGCTATACTGATGGGCGGAACAAATTCACATTATGCCATTGAAGCAGGCAAAGACTATAACATAGGTCCCGGCGCAAGCGGAAAAGCCGGCTTTCAATTTTTTTTTAAAGAGTTTGGAGATTTATATGCTAACTATAAAAGATACTGGATACATACGCTTAGCGGCGCCGAAAGCGAAGAGTTTGTAGGCTTACTTAATTTGGGCATCAGCTACAACCTGTTTTCAAAGGCATCGCTTGGTTTGGATTTTCTGCTCTATGAAAGATATGGAGAATATAAATATTACCCCGATACTCAGGATGCAAATTCTGCCGTCAGGTTCTATATAAAACACTCAATATAAAATCAGAAGACGATAAAGAGTAAATTAAATGAAAAAAACTGCAAACATAATTACTGCAATAGCTGCAATAATCTTCAGTGCACTTTCTATTGTAGAAGGATCGCGTGTTCTCTTGGGAATATCAGTTCCTGAATATGTTGTTTTTACCCCCCTTCTGATCTATAATATTATTATGGGAATAACCGGAGTTTATGCCGGAGTTCAGATATTCAGGCAGCACATAAGCTCGTTAAGAAATTCTGCTGTCATTTCTCTATTTCATATCAGCATATTGATTACAATTAGTTTGCTATACTTCTTTGACTCAGTGGTCTCAATACATAGTGTGTATGCAATGATATTCAGAACAGTTCTTTGGCTGATAATTACAATCACGATATGGGCATCTAATAAATATTTACAAACAAAAAGGGAAGAATAATGAATACCAAAATATTTTTAGTTTCAATTTTATTAACAGTTACCACTCTTTTATCTGCACAAGATAAAATTTCTTTGACTGAAGTGGAAAAAGTGAGGGAGTATTTATCATTAAATGACTCACAATATAATTCAATTAAAAAATATGTTACAGAAATTGAATCAATTCTTGATGAAGATAAACGGATAATTGAAGATTTGAAAAAAAGAGTAATGAATGATGATGAACCAGGTTTCTTTGAAAAGATAAAAGCTAAAAGGGGAAGAGATGACAGAGTATCTAAAATAAAAGACCTGAAGAAAAAAATTGAAAGACAATTGAACGACGAACAGAAAGAAAAATATAAAAATATAATAAAACCGGATTTACAAGGACTTAGTAAAGAAGAAATTTTTGGTCCCGAGAAATAAACTATTTTATAATGAAAAAAAGCATAACCATATTTTTTATAATAGTTGCCGGATTACTTATTGCCGGGAGTAAATCGTTTAGCCAAACAATAGATGAAAGTGTAAAAACGAGTAAAGACGGATTTTATCCTGTTCCAGTATTGTTTTATCTACCTAACACCGGCTATGCATTCGGTGCTGCTTTTCTATATTATAATAATCCAAACCCGGATAACCCCGAGCGATTTCCGGATATCGTTGGCGGATATGGAACTTATTCTACTAAAAATCAAATTCAGGCAAGTATAAGGGTAAACCGATTCTTCGGAGATAACGACTACCGCTTTGATCTTGAAGTATCATATTACTATTCACCGGATGAGTTTTGGGGAATTGGACCTGACCCGGACACAAAAATAAAAGAAGATGTTATTTACAACCAGTATAGAATTAAGATTGATTTTCTTTTCTCGAAGATAAAAAATATTTACATCGGTCCTTACTTTTGGTTTGAAAAATTCGGGCTTGCCGATTATGATCCAAATGGTGTTATTGTTAAAGGCGGTCTGCTTGGTTCGTTAGGAGTAACAACATCAAGCCTGGGTTTGGAAGTGATTTATGATCTGCGTGATAGTTTGTTCTTTCCAACCGAAGGAATCTTTGCTGATATCAAGGGGCTCTATTTTAATAAGCTGGTTGGCAGTGATGTTAATTTTTTCAGATTTGATCTGGATGTCCGTTACTATATCGGTATTACAAAAGGACAGGTTTTAGCTTTGAATACTTTATTTAACAGCACAGCCGGCGATGTTCCGATTCAGATGCTGCCAAAACTTGGCAATCATCAAATGATGCGAGGCTATCCGATGGGAAAATATCTGGATAAAAACTTATGGGCAGTTCAGGCGGAATACAGAAGACCACTGTTCTGGAGAATTGGCGCATCTGCATTCGTTGGTGTCGGTCAGGTTTTTCCAATGATTTCAGAATTTAGTTTAAATGATTTAAAAATTGCAGGCGGAATTGGATTAAGATATCTGCTCGATAGAGAGCAGCATCTTAATGTCAGGCTCGATGTCGCCCAATCACGGGAAGGAACGTATGTTTATTTTACTATTCAGGAAGCTTTTTAAGATAATGAAGAAGAAATATTCAGAAAAAAGAAATAATAATAATCATGATGAAAAGAGTTAAAAATTTAACCGCAAAACTTGATTTGGGAATTATTGCTGCCGGCGAAGGCTCAAGATTAAAAGCTGAAGGAATTCAGCTATCTAAACCCATGATTCCAATTTACGGTAAACCATTAATTCAATGGATTATTGAATCAGCATTTAATAGTGGAATTGATAAGATAAACTGTATCATCAACGAACATTCTAATGACCTTAAATTATATCTTAATGAATATAATAGTACTCATAAAATTAATTTATTAGTCAAGAACACAGTAAGTTCTTTCCACAGTTTAAAAGAAATATCACAATATCTTACTCCGCCTTTTTTGATTGCAACAGCAGACTCCATTTTCAGAGAAAATGAATTTAAAACCTTCATAGAATTCGGGATGAATGCTTCCAACGCGGATGTGATAGTAGCTTCAACTGATTTTATTGATGATGAAAAGCCACTTTATATAAAACTTGATGAGGATGGCGGTGTGGTTGATTTTTACGACACTGCAGACAACTTTGAATTCGTTACCGGCGGATTATATCTCTTCAAAAAAGAAATCAGAGATGAGATTAGCGATGCAATTGTAGCTGATACGAATCAGCTTCGGAATTTTTTACGATTTCTAATTAAAAAGGAATTCCGGATTCAGACTTTCCGTTTCTCAAAAATTATTGATGTTGATCATATTTCAGATATTAAAGCAGCCGAATCATATTTAAGTGAGATTGCAGGATGAATTTTGTTGATTCAATAACAGGTTTTCAAAAATCATTCTTAGATAAAATTAAGAAGTTACAGGATTATACCCTGTTAGTTATTGACATATTTAAATTGATGCCAACTGTAAGAAAAAACCTTGATGTAGTTTTAAGTGAAATGTATCTGATAGGAACAAAAGCACTCGTTCTTGTTTCACTCGGCGGTGTTTTCTCCGGTGTAATTTTAGCAATTGAAACCGGTCATAATCTTGAAAAGTTCGGTGCAGCTATGCTTATCAGCCGTACGATTTCATTAGGAATGATCAGAGAGCTTGGACCAGTTATAACCGGTCTTTTACTTGCTGCACGTACGAGTGCAAAAAATGCATCTGAAATCGGCGCTATGCAATTAAGCGAACAAATTGATGCATTAAGCGCGTTTGGTTTAAATCCAGTCGAAAAACTTATTGTACCTCGGGTGATTGCCGCACTAATAATGTTTCTTCCATTAACAATGATTGCAGATATGTCAGGAATTATCGGCGGAATGTTGGTTACAAATTCTACTTTTCATATAGACCTTGCCTACTTCTGGAATACTGCTATAAACGTGCTTCAGTTTAAAGATATTTTTGTCGGTGTAATAAAACCGGTATTCTTTTCCTTTTTCATAGCCAGTATAGGGTGTTATTACGGACTAATAACAAAAGGCGGAACAACTAATCTTGGTAAAAATTCAATTAACGCAGTGGTTACTTCATCAATAGTTGTGTTGTTTCTGGATTTCATCTTTACAAAAGTTGTCTGGGAGATTATGTAAAAATGATCAAGCTGCAGAATATATCTTTACGATTTGATGAAAGGCTTATACTTGAAGATGTTTCTCTTAATGTAGAGAAAAATAGTGTGCATGTAATTCTTGGTCCAAGCGGTGCAGGAAAAAGCACTATTCTTAAAGTGATTTTAGGATTAACGCAAACCGATCAAGGCAAAGTTATTATTGATGGAAAAGATATAACAACACTAAGTGAGCAGCAGATTCTGGCTATCAGAAGAAAAATCGGATTTGTTTTCCAGGGAAATGCACTTTTTGATTCTTTAACAACTGCTGAAAATACCGCTTACTTCCTTTCCTATTTTACAGATAAAAGTGAAGAACAAATAAAGAGAAAAGTAAAAGAAATTTTATCATTTGTTAATCTGAACGGATCAGAAAACATGTATCCGGACGAACTAAGCGGCGGTATGAAAAAACGTTTAGCAATTGCGAGGGCACTTGCAACAGACCCAAAGATAATTCTTTTTGATGAGCCTACAACCGGATTAGACCCCATTAATTCAAAAGCAATTCTGGATCTCATTAAGAAATTAAAAAGAGCAGGAACTACATCAGTAATTGTTACTCATATATTAAATGATGCAATTATGATCGGCGATGTTTTAAGTGTTATCAGCGAGGGGAAAGTTGTGCTCTCTGGAAGTGTTAAAGAAATACTTCAATCAAATAATCAGTTTATAAAAGATTTCTTTTATGAGATCTACTACGATGAATCTACATCAAACAAAATTAAAGCAGAACTTTATGAGAGAGCATAGACAAAAAAGTAATAATCTTAAGATAGGTTTTACAGTTTTTATCGGCATTGTAATCCTATTAATTTTTAGCGTTTTAATAGGCACAAACAATTTCCTTTTCTCCAGTACATATAATCTTTTTATCAAGCTGGATAATACTGTGGGCTTGGTTAACGGTGCCCCGGTTACATTGGGCGGTTATAAAATTGGTGAGATTGACGGTATTGAGTTTCTTACGGTAGATTCAAAAGCTGAGATAAGAATCAAACTGAAAATAAAAACCGAGTATAAAAGTAAGATAAGGATGGATTCAAGAGCCAGAATTACAAGCATAGGAATTCTTGGTGAAAAATTTATTGATTTAAAAATCGGTAGTCCTAATGAAAAAATCATGCCGGATAACTCATTTATTGAGCAGGAACAAGTCATTTCAATTGATAACATTTCGGAAAATCTAAAACCAGGGATAGAAAATTTTAATAAAACACTTGAGAATATAAAAGATATTACTGAGGCAATAGCTAAAGGAAACGGCACTGTTGGAAAACTGATTAATAATTCCGACCTGATTGATAAACTTAATCATATCCTGTATAAAATTGATTTCACTCTTACATCACTTCAAAATGAAAACGGATCTTTAAATAAATTTTTAACTGATGATAAGTTATATAACAACCTTTCATCAGCAATTACTGAATTGAAGTTGCTGGGTGATAACTTAAACGACGGAAAAGGAACGTTGGGAAAACTGTTAACAAATGATTCCTTATACAATAATCTTAACAGCTCCGCAGATCAGTTGAATATTATACTTAAATCAGCTAACCAGGACAGCACAATTGTTAATGGATTATTAAACGATAAGAGACTTTATTTGAATTTAAGTGAATTGATAATTGATATGAACAAACTCATAAATGATATTAAAGAAAATCCGGATAGATATATAAATGTATCAGTTTTTTAGCAGTTAATTGTTTGAACATAAGGGCTTAAAGAAATTAAAATTTATCCTAACAAAATGTAAAAGACTTACTAACCAAAGCATAAAAAATTATGAGACTAAATTTTGCAGGTGTTAAAAGAAAAGAGCTTTATTCACCAAATCATATTACAAACGATTCTTTAATACTGAACATAACAGCAGAAGTATTAAAGACATTCGGTCATAAAGTTTCAATTTACGATGAATCATTTATTGAAACCTACGGAATTGAGGAAGACTATATTTTCTCAATGGCTCAAGGCATTGCCGGATTATCAAAGCTAAAAGAAATAGAATCGGAAGGGAGATTTATTATAAACTCTCCAACTGCTTCATTAAACTCATACAGAACTACTATGATAAAAATGCTTACAGACCACAAAGTTCCGTTTCCCAAAAGTATTCTTTTAAATGATAAAAATATCTCAGAAGACTACTTCGGTTTATTCGGTGCAAAAAAACTTTGGCTCAAAAGAGGTGATGTTCATGCTGAACATAAAGAAGATGTTACTCTCATCTATTCGAAAGGAGAACTTTTAACCACATTAGAAGAGTTTACCAGAAGAGGAATTAAAAATGCAATTATTCAGGAGCATTTGCCGGGTGATACTATAAAGTTTTACGGCATTACTGAGGGAGATTATTTCTATTGGTATTATCTGAATGGGAATAATCATATTCCATTTGAGATTGATAAACTTAAAAAGTTAGCTTTTACATCAGCGCAAATCTTAGGGCTGGATGTGTTTGGCGGTGATGTTATTATCTCACCAACAGGATCAATTTCTGTTATTGATGTTAATGATTGGCCAAGCTTTGCACCGGTTAGAGATAAAGCTGCTGAAGCTATTGGAAAATTAATTCATAGAAAGGTATTAGATTATGTTAACCAAAACTAAAAAGACAAAAAAGTATTCACTAATAAAAACTGAAATACCGGGCAGTAATTCGTTAAAGATATTTAATGAAGAACAAAAGTTTATTGCACCCGGGACTCAAACAATCGCAACATCTTCAAAAATTGTTACAGCAAAAGGAGAAGGTGCTTTAGTTGAAGATATTGACGGAAACAGATTTATTGATTTTTTTGCCGGCGTAGGCGTTGCGAGTCTGGGATACAATCATCCAAAGTATGTTAAATATCTTTCCAACCAGCTTGCTAAAATCCATGTGGGTAGTTTTACTACAGAATCAAGAGCAAAACTTGTTGAACTTTTAGCAGAAGTAAGTCCGGGTGATTTAAACAGAAGTCAGTTCTACAGCAGCGGTGCAGAAGCTGTTGAAGCTGCATTACGGCTTGCAAAATCTTATACTAAAAAATATGAGTTTATAAGTTTCTGGGGCGGTTTCCACGGAAAGACAATGGGTGTATTGGGTTTACTTAGTGATACATTTAAAAATGGATTAGGTCCCTTGCCTGTTGGAACATTTTCTACACCCTATGCAAACTGTAATCACTGCCCTTTCAATGAAACATTACCTGTCTGTGATTTTAGATGTGTAAAGTTTATTGAAGATAAAATCAGATATGAAACCACAAATCAAATTGCAGCTTTTATAGTTGAGCCAATACAAGGCACTAATGGAAATGTGATTCCGCCAAAAGGATATTTAGCAGAACTTCAAAAGACAGCGCATAAAATCGGAGCATTATTAATTGTTGATGAAATGATTACAGGCTTTGGAAGAACCGGAAAAATGTTCGGATGTCAGCACGATGATATTGTCCCTGATATAATAACAATTGGAAAAGGTTTTGGCGGCGGATTTCCTATGACGGGATTACTATCAAACGAAGAAATTATTAATGCAAAACCATTCGCAAATCCGTCCGGCAGTTCCTCAAGTTATGGTGGAAATCCAATTGCATCGGCAGCGGCATATATAACATTAAAAATAATCATCGAAGAAGGATTGGTTGAAAACTCTGCAAAGGTTGGCGCGTTTATGCTTGAAAGATTAAAAGCATTTCAGGGGAAATTCGATTTCGTCTCTGATGTCCGCGGTAAAGGGTTAATGATTGGTATTGAACTGACTAAGAATAAAAACAGCAATGAAAAATTGGATAAGAAATACACTCAAATGATCTTTCAGGAATGTTTAAAGCGTGGATTGATAATTATGGGTTATAATCCTGATATCAGAATAAACCCTCCTTTGGTAATTACTCAGGATATTGCTGAAGAAGGAATAGAAATATTGGAAGAGGTTTTTGAATATGTCTCAGCTCAAATCAAAAATTGACAATACATTTAAATCGAGAGAAACCGAAGAACTGCTGGATAAAATTTTCTACAGACCGCTTGGTTATTTAATTGCACTTTTCTCTAAGAAAATTGGAATGACTCCAAATACTGTTACAATATTAAGCATCTTTATCGGAGTAATCGCGGGACATCTTTTTTACTATAACAATCTTATGATAAATATGATCGGTATTTTAATGCTTATCAGTGCCGAAGCATTAGATAGTGCCGACGGACAGCTTGCACGAATGACTGACAGAAAAAGTATGTATGGAAGAATACTTGACGGCTTCGGTGGTAATTTATGGTTTATTAGTATTTACATTCATTTATGCTTCAGGTTGATAGAATCCGGAAGTTCATACACTATTTTTCTGCTTGCAATAATCGCCGGTATCAGCCACTCTTTACAATCTGCTATGGCAGACTATTACCGTAATTTTTATCTCTACTTTGTATTTGGTGAAAACAAAAGTGAAGTTGTAAAATCTAATGAGCTTCAAATACTTTACGAAGAACTTAGCTGGCGAAAGCATTTCATTAAAAAATTTCTGATGAGAGTCTATATAAATTATACGATTGAACAGGAATACTTCTCTAAAAAATCTATAAACTTAATCACTTTTGTTTCCAGACAATTTTCCGATCAACTGCCCGCTGAAATACCAAAAATGTTCAGAGAAAAGAATAAAAAACTCATTAAGTATTATAATATCCTTACAACTAATACAAGAATGATGGTTCTTTTCTTATCAATACTTACCGGTTATTTGCAGCTGTATTTCATTTTTGAAATTTCGATACTGAATATCCTGCTTATATGGGTAGTATATAAACACGAGCAGAACTCACAGGAGATACTCGAAGAAGCAAAAAGATTAAATTCGGAGAACGTCTATGCTTAATGGAGCCATAATCGGATTCGGTAATATTGCACAAACAAATCATCTTGATGCATATAAAAACGACAATATAAAAGACAGGGCAAAAATTGTTGCAGCAGTTGAACCTGTAATCGAAAACTATGAAGTGAATAAAAGAAATTTTCCTGAAATAAAATTCTACCCTACGTTCAATGAATTAATTAACAATGAAAAAATTGATTTTGCAGATATAACCTGTCCCCCGGAATTTCATTTTGATATAATTAAGAAAAGCATTGAAAACAATTTCCATATTATATGTGAAAAACCTTTCGTTCTTAATCTGGTTGAGGCTGAAAAAATACAAAAGATGCTTCTTGAAAGTGGAAATATTTTTATACCGTGTCATCAGTATAAATATTCTCCGGTATGGATAAATTTTAAAAAATTCATAGATGAACAAAGTGCATCCAAGAAAGTACTTGCCCAATTTAATGTTTTCCGCCTGCAAGCAGATACCGGATTAAAATCCACACTTAATAAGTGGCGAACATCAGCACAAACAGAAGGCGGCGGAGTTTTAATTGACACAGGAATTCATTACCTGTATTTGGTCAACTGGATGTTTGGTAAACCGATTAAAATATCTTCACACTTATCAACCCTTAGTCATTCAAATTATAAATCGGAAGATACTGCGGTAGTAATTTATGAATCAGAAAAAGGTATTGCACAAATAACAGTTACCTGGGCAGCAGATAAAAGACATAATGATGCAAAAGCAGTTTGTTCAAACGGAAGCTTGTTTTATCAGAGCGGTAATAAGATGTTGAAAACTTCTGCAGATATAACCGAGGAATTGGTTGTTCCGGATGCATCAGAAAAATCACATTACTCAGCGCTTTATGTGAAAATGTTTTCTGAGTTCTTCGATGCGGTTGATAAAAAGAAACAAAATGTGCAGTGGATTGATGAGGCATACCAGTCTGTTTACTTATTGAATGAATGTATAAGATCATCTGAGTTGTACGATGTTAAGAGTTAAAATGAAAAACAAAACAAAAAGTATTTTGTTCATTTTAGGCTTTGCTTTTTTTGTTTATCTCATCTGGGATTTCGGAATAAATAATATCATCGATAATATTCAAAAAACCGGTTGGTATTTTGTTCTGATTATAGGGATTTGGCTGTTCATTTATTTCTTCAATACAGTTGCCTGGAATTACATAATAAACGATAAGAGAATTTCTTTTTCTGATTTGTTTTCCATTACAATAAGCAGTTATGCTTTGAATTATATGACTCCGTTTTTTCATCTTGGTGGTGAACCTTATAAAGTAATTGCACTAAAAAAACATTTAGGTTTAAACCGGGCGCTTTCTGTAACGATTTCATATCTGATGCTTCACTTCCTATCGTCATTTTTATTCTGGATAGCTGCAATAGCCGCGATATATTTTTGGCTGCCTGTTTCCGGAACAGCATACTTAATTATAACTGTTTGTCTTGCAGTATTTCTTGCTGCTGCTTATTTCTTTATCAAAGGATATAAAAATGGTATAACAAAATCATTTGCTTACTTTATTGTTAAACTGCCGCTGCTAAAAAAATTTAACGGAACTATCCGTGATAAAGAGGAATTCTTAAATGATGTTGATAAGAACATAAAAGAATTATTAAACAACCGCCCGGGTAGTTTTTTAGCAGCTAATATTTTTGAATTACTATCCCGGCTGATAGGCACTCTTGAGTTTTATTTTATTCTGATTGCGCTTGGTTATTCGCCGACTTTACTGGATTCGTTATTAATTAATGCGGGCGCATCTATTATTTCAAATCTTCTATTCATTGTTCCCTTTGAAGTCGGAGTTAAAGAAGGCGGTCTTTACCTAACTCTGCAGTTATTGAATTTTATTCCTTTATTAGGCGTTTATATAGGGCTGGTTAACAGAATAAGGGAATTATTCTGGATAATGATCGGTTTACTTTTAATGGTGTTTACAGATAAAAGAAATACTAAAAAAGAAATTAATAAGGTGTTAATTGATGAAAACTATATTGTTTGATTTTGGCGGAACCCTCGACACAGATGGGATTCACTGGAGTGAATTATTTTGGGAGACCTATGTTCATTTCCATATACCGGTTACAAAAGAAAATCTAAGACAGGCATTTATCTATTCTGAAAGAAAAATAGTGAATATTATAAAGCCTGAATTTAACCTGAAACAAACCTTAGAGAAACAATTGTTTTATCAATTGGAATATCTGCAAAACAATTTTTTTCTGCCATCGTACTTCAGTTTTATTGTATATGAACTGAGTGAGTATTGCTATAGACACGTCATTACTACAATAATTAAATCTAAAGAATTACTTGAAAATCTGAAGCCGCAATATTCACTTGGAATAATTTCCAATTACTATGGCAATCTTGAAACAGTTCTGCAGGAACTATCTCTAAAAAAATATTTTTCCTCTGTCATTGATTCCGCAAAACTCGGAGTAAGAAAACCTAACGAACAAATATTTAAAACTGCATTGAATGATCTGGCAGCAGATCCAAAAGAAACAATAATGATCGGTGACTCTTATGAAAATGATATTATTCCGGCAAAAGCAATCGGTTGTTTTACTGTCTGGGTTCAGAGCAAAGGCTGGAATGCACCCCCGGACAATGATAGTGCAGATTATAAAATAGATTCAATAACAAAATTACCTGAATTATTAGAAAGCTTGAACTAAAGAATATTTTAACAAAATACAGATAGGAGTATAAAATGGAAGCTTATAAAATTGAAAAACCAGATAACAAATTGGGCGTTCTGATTGTTGGACTGAATGGAGCTGTATCCACAACTTTTTTAGCCGGCATTTTTGCAATCAGAAAAAATTTAGCTCGTCCCGTTGGCTCATTAACCCAATTGGGAAAAATCAGGATCGGGAAAAGGTCTGATCATAATTTCCCATTCATTAAAGATTTTGTACCTTTTACTGCAATCGAGGATTTAGTATTCGGCGGCTGGGATATCAGAGATGAAAATTCTCTGGAAGCAGCTAAATATGCCAGGGTACTTAATGATACTGATCTAAACAATGTTGCCGATGAATTAAAATCTATAAAGCCAATGCGGGGGGTCTTCGATCATAATTTTGTAAAAAGATTAGAAGGCAGCTATATCAAAACCGGTAAAAACAAATATGATTTAATGATGCAATTAAGAGAGGATATTCAGTCTTTCAAGAAAACAAACTCTCTCGACCGGATTGTGGTTATTTGGGCAGGCAGTACAGAAACTTATATTGAACAGAAGGAAGTTCATTCAACAAAAGAGAATTTTATCAGTGGAATGATTAATAATGATCCTGATATTTCTCCAAGTATGCTTTATGCTTTTGCTTCAGTAGCCGAAGGAGCTGCCTATGTTAATGGTTCGCCAAATTTAAGTGTTGATATTTCTGCAATAGTTGACTTTGCAAACGAAATGAACGTTCCGGTTGCTGGAAAGGATTTTAAGACTGGTCAAACGCTGATAAAAACTGTTATTGCGCCCATGTTAAAGATGAGGCTGCTGGGATTAAACGGCTGGTTTTCTAATAATATTTTAGGAAATAGAGACGGTGAAGTTCTTGACGACCCCGGCTCATTCAAGACAAAAGAAGAAAGTAAATTATCAGTCCTTAATTCAATATTACAGCCGGAACTCTACGAAGAACTTTACTCTGATTACTACCATAAGGTTAGAATAAATTATTATCCTCCCCGCGGAGATAATAAAGAAGGCTGGGATAATATTGATATTTTTGGCTGGCTCGGTTATCCAATGGAATTGAAGATTAACTTTTTATGCCGTGATTCAATTCTTGCTGCACCAATTATGCTTGATGTTATTCTTTTTGCAGATTTAGCACTTCGCAGTAATATGAAGGGTATTCAAGAATGGATGTCGCTGTTTTTCAAAAGTCCAATGCATTCAGAAAATGTTGTTCCCGAACATGATCTATTTATTCAATCAATGAAATTAAAAAATACTTTAAGAAAACTGATGAACGAAACACCCATTACTCATCTTGAATCTAATGGTGTGGAGCATATTGTGGAAGAGAATGATTGTTACGAATAAACAGTATAGTTGCAGCATTACAGAACATTATCTTAACCAATTGTGCTGTTAATATAAACTAACATTTTTAATAAGTATGATCTATCTGTTTTTAATATTAGCTGCCGGTTTTGCTTTGGAAGTAAACGCACAATCATTTTCTGACTCTTTATTTTCACCAGAAAGTCATTACAAAATTAATTTCACTGAAGGAGACTCTGCTGAAACAGAGATATCCAATGTTACAGTTTCTGCCCTGCCATTTGCTCTTTACAGTGAAATATTTGGCTGGGCAGTTGGCGGATTTATCGGAGTTCAGGGATTATCCCAAAAGAATATGTCTCTTTATGCCGGTGGTTTAATAAGCACAAACGGCACAAAATACGGATTCATTCAGTTCCGCGAATTTTATCTTCCGTTTTATCCAAGGATTTATATAGCTCCGGATTTGCTCGGCGGATACTTTGGTGTTATAAATATTTATAAAGACCCGCCAGCATCAGCACCGGATAATAATCCTGAGTTCCGCTCGGGAAGTAATGAGTCGGATAAGAATGATTACATTCAGGTTAGTGGTTATGATCAATGGTATGAAATTAAATTTAGATATTTACTCCCAATAGGTCACGGGAAAGATGAAGTTTACTTCTCGCCAAAATTTGCAAATGGGATTTTAGTTTCAGGTGAAATGGGAGGAACTGATTGGAGCCCACTTGTAAGCGGAAGAACATTTATTGATATAAAACCATTTTACAGAAAGAGAGTCGCTTTTGCTACTAATGGAATTGAATTTGCATTAACAAGAGAGAACACCGATTTTTATGTTAATCCAACCAGAGGGAGTTTGCAAAGATTTGCTTTCAGGCGCGACTTTGGCTGGTTTGATACAATGGCTCCCTGGAGCGTTGTTGAAACTGACCTGAGATGGTATCTGCCGCTTGACGAATATTTCTCTGATAAAAAATCTCTTCCGAAAGTTCTTGCTTTAAATTTCTGGACAATCAATACACTTACCTGGGACAGTTATGATATAACAGGAACAGACCCCAACGGTCATGAAATCCGGCAATATCATCGTCCTCCGTCCTATACCGGTGCTTATCTTGGAGGCAGATTCAGATTGCGTGCATTTTATGAAGGCAGGTTTAATGATAGAGCTGCAATTTATTATGGTGCTGAGTATAGACAAATAATTGATTGGAATCCATTTAATTACTGTTCGGTTACAAGGGGATTGAATGTTCATTGGCTGCAATTAGCTGTATTCGGAGAGCTTGGTAGAGTTGCACCTGAATGGAATGTATCAACTTTACATACTGATATGAAATGGAGTACCGGAGCGGGCATAAGAGTTTTTATGAATAATCTTTTGTTAAGAATGGATGCTGCTTTAAGCCGTGAAGGTCTTTATATACAGATGTTTGTTGATCACGCATTTTGATTGTGCAAAAAAGAAACAAATTTTATCAGTGGTTTAATGATTTAATCAGAGTTATTTTAAGTTAAGTAAAAATTAATATAATGAAAGGAACTTTATGAAACTAAATCTTAAATTTATTTTGACAAATTTTTTGCTGGTATTATTAAGCACATTTTTATTAAGCAGCAGTGCTTCTGCTCATTGCGATGGAATAAATGGTCCGGTTGTTAAAGCAGCTATTAAAGCTATTGAAACACATAATGTAAATTATGTCCTTATATGGGTGCAGAAAGCTGATGAAGATTATATAAAAAATGCTTTTGAAAAAACTATTGCTGTCAGAAAATTTAGCAAAGAAGCTCAGGAGCTTGCCGATATATATTTCTTTGAAACTGTAGTGCGCATTCACCGGGCTGGAGAAGGCGAAACTTATACAGGGCTTAAACCTGCTGATAGAGAATTGGACCCTGCAATAATTGCTGCAGACAGCTCAATTGAAATAATGTCTCTAAAACCACTTGAAAAAGTTTTTTCCAACCCGATACCGGATGATATAAAGAATCTTTTTAATGATGCAATTTCCAAAATTAATTACAAAGTAGATGATGTTGCTGCGGGAAGGGATTATGTTCATCATTATGTTCACTTTATCCACTCGGTCGAACATTATCAACAAACGGGAGAGTTATCACATAAAGAACATTCTCATCAAACCGGAACCAACAATCATAAAGGAGAAAAGACAATGAAATTTAAAATCCCTGAATCAATGAAGATCGAACATGAAAAACTTCACGATATTCTTGCTAAAGCTACTAAAGAAACCGGAGAAATTGGTGCAGCAGCTAAAGAAGTTGCAAAAGTTTTACACAATCATTTTGTGAAAGAAGAAGAGATTGCAATCCCACCGCTTGGATTACTAAATCAGATTGCAGCAGGTAATGTTACAGAAGAGATGAAAGAAGTATTAATAATGACCGATCAATTAAAATCAGAATTAAATCAAATGCTTGAAGAACACAAACAAATTGTATCTGCACTTGAAAAATTTGAAGAGACAGCCAAAAAATTTAACAGAGAAGAATATGTTGAATTTGCAGCAGATCTGAAATTGCACGCTAAAAACGAAGAAGAAGTAACCTATCCAACAGCAATATTAATCGGTGAATATCTGAAACTTAAACTGAAACATTAAAATATTAAAGCTGAATTACTTAACTGATTTTCTCAAGCGTAATTTTGAGATTGATAAATCTAATATTATCATCAGATGTTTATGATTGATTAAAAATTTTTAAACAGATTTATCGGCCATATTCGGACTTGATAAATTGAGAGAAGGGTTAAAACAAATTAATCGGATTCAGAGCAGCAATAGTAAGATTCAAAGAAAAGTAATCTCTCAGCTTCTCAAACAACTTAAGAAAATTAAATTTCGGGCAACTGAGTTTGAACTGTTTAAAGATTTATTCAGGTTATTTAGTAAATTTCAATAGCTGATTATTTTTATAACAATTTTCTGTGGATTAATTTTTAAAAATCAAGATTTACCAATTTGTAATTAAGAGTATTGGTTCTATCTTTAATTAACTGCTAGTAATAGTATTGATTCCCTGAAAATAAAATTTAAATACAGAACATTTTTTGGTTTTGCATAATTATCAGGCTAAATGAAAAACACTAATGAGAAAATCTTTGAAGAAATTTTTACAGAAGAAATAATTTCTAACGAAAGCTTCCGTTCAAAAGTTCTTGCCGGAATAATTGGTTTTCTGATTATTGTTGTTTTGCTGTTATCAATTGCTTTTGCAAAACACTTTAAAGATGTTTCTCAATATTCTATCACAATTGAAATTACGCTTCTTATTCTTGCAGTAATATTTGTAAGAGCAATATTTGTAAGTCGTGCTGCAAAAAAATGGAATAAGTACGGAGTAAAGGCTTTTATATTAATAAGATATATCAATGCTTTTACTGAAATAAGTATTCCCAGTGTTGTTCTTATAATCTATTCATTCAATTTACCTTCTATGTATCCTCTTTTTACACCTGTTTCACTACTTTACTTTTTAATAATAATGCTCAGTGCTTTAGAGCTTGATTTTAAACTCTGTTTATTTTCAGGCACTATGGCGGCTTTACAGTATATTATAATAGCTTTGTATTTAACCAGTAAACCTTCGGAAGTTTTTGATTCCTTATCAATCTTTCCATTACATATAGGTACAGCCGCATTATTATTTATTTCTGGTCATACAGCCGGATTGATAACAGTTCATATAAAAAGAGGTTTATTGAAATACTACAAAGCTCAATCTGAAAGAAATGAAATACAAAAATTATTTGGTCAGCAAATATCAAGGGAAATTGTAGATGAACTTGTAGAGAATCATTATGAAGTTCAAAGCCGTACAAGGTTTGCTGTAATTATGTTTATAGATATAAGAAATTTTTCAATTTTCGCTCAGAATAAATCGCCGGAAGAAATCATTTCATATCAAAACAATGTATTTTCTTTTATGATTGAAATTATAAACAAACATAAAGGAATTGTAAATCAAATTATGGGCGATGGATTAATGGCAATATTCGGTGCACCAATTGAACATAAAAATGATTGCCAATCGGCTGTTAATGCTTCTCTAGAAATCTATAAAGAACTTAAACGCAGAAACGAAAAAGGATTACTGCCTGAAACAATTATCAGAATTGGAATAAATGCCGGTGAAGTTGTTACAGGAAACGTCGGCACAAGCGAAAGAAAACAATACTCTGTTACCGGTCAGCCTGTTATTATTGCAGCAAGATTAGAACAGATAAACAAGGAACTTAATTCTGTTATCCTTATCTCCGATGAAGTTTACAAACGAGTGGTGTTGGAGAATGAACCTATCAACCATGATGATATTGCAATAAAAGGAGTTCCTAATCCAATTACAGTTTATCAAATAGTATAAACAGCAAATCTTAACTGATAACAGATTCAAAATAACGCGAGCCTGTGGTAATTCTTCTTTTTTAAACCGAATGGCATTCTCCTCTTTTTAATTTTAAGAATAATTTTCCGGAAGTCTGATAAACTATATTTTTTACTAAATCATTATTCCCTTTTCTTTATTTTTACAATACAAAAATAATTTCAGAGGATTCAATGCAGAGAATCAGAATTGACTTTCCGGGGAAGTTTCTATTTACAACAAATATTTCTGTTCGGGTTTATGATGTAAACTTTGCCGGACACTTAAGTAATGATTCAATTTTATCAATGGTTCATGAAGCCAGAATATTGTTTCTTAAAAACTGGGGATATTCTGAAGTTGATACTGAAGGTGCGGGAATAATAATGTTTGATGCAGCGATTCAATATAAATCCCAGGGATATCACGGTGATATTCTTGTATTTGATGTTACAGTTGATAACTTTATTAAAACAGGATGCGATTTCTTTTTTAGAATAACTAATAAATCAAATGGAAAAGAAATTGCGCGTGTTAAAACCGGTATAGCTTTCTTTGATTATAGTGCAAATAAACTTGTTCAGGTACCCGAAAAGTTTAAATCAATTATTGAATCATTAAAAGAACAATCAATTTAAAGCATAAAAAATGTTTGATAATATTGTATTTACTGCAAACATTGTTGCACCGGTTTTTCTGATTATTGCAGTTGGATACTTTGCCAGAAAATTAAAAATAATTAATGAAGCATTTGTTGATGTAACAGCAAAATTTGTATTTCAGATATCATTACCCGTTTTTGTTTTTCTGGAAATTTCAAGATTAGACATGACACAAGTGTTCGATGTTGAGCAAATAATTTTTGTTACACTTGGAACAATACTTACTTATATCTTTATCTGGATAGGAACTATCCCGTTTATAAAAAAGCCTGAAGATCAAAGTGCTTTTATTCAGGGGGCTTTCAGGGGCAACTATGCAATTGTTGGACTTGCAATTATTTCAAATTTATTCAGTGCAGAAGCTTTAGGTAAGGCTACATTAGTTTTGGCTTTTTTGCTTCCGGTTTACAATATACTTGCTGTAATTGTTTTAACTGTTCCGAAACATCAGGGAAAGATTAAAATACGGGCAATTACACTTGAGATATTACTCAACCCTCTTATACTTGCTGTTTTTGTTTCTCTTCCGATTTCTTTTTTCAACTTAAAGCTGCCGGTTATGATAGAATCTACAGGTACCTATTTTGCGGAACTTGCTTTACCTCTAGCACTTGTTGGAATCGGGGGTTCGCTAAATCTGGAAAATCTGAAAAAAGCTTCATCACTTGCTTTTACTGCATCAGCAATAAAAATAATTTTACTGCCATTATTTTTAACTGTTGCTGCATACTTTTGCGGCTACAGAGGTAACGACCTCGGAATATTATTTATTGTTTTCGGCTGCCCGACTGCAATAGCAAGTTTTGTTATGGCAGACGCAATGGGTGCAAATTCCAAACTTGCCGGAAACATAATTATGATAACAACACTTGGATCTGTCTTTACAATTTCGACAGGTATTTTAATCCTTAAAAGTTTCAGTCTGATTTAATGCTGTTAATAACAGATAAACATGCTGTTATTATACAATTGTCTTTCCTCTGCTAAGCACGATTATGTCTTTATAAACCTGCTTTTCTTCTTTTAGAATTGATGAGTTAAATTATTAAAGATATCCAGCTGAGACTGAAAAAGTCTGAAAACTATTTTCAGAGCATTAAAGATTTTTTTACTTCGAGCATCATTCCGTATTTTTGATTTACAGCTTAAAATTTAAACTTAAAATCTGGAGATAAAATGTATAAAGTAGTTTTACTGCGTCATGGAGAAAGTACCTGGAATAAAGAAAATCGCTTTACAGGCTGGACAGATGTTGATCTTTCTGACAAAGGATTGGAAGAAGCAAAAAAAGCCGGACAGGTTCTTAAATCAGAGGGATATAAATTTGATATTGCTTATACATCAGTACTAAAGAGAGCTATCAGAACATTATGGATAACTCTTGATGAATTAGATTTAATGTGGATTCCTGTTATCCGTAACTGGAGATTAAACGAAAGACACTATGGCGCATTGCAAGGATTAAACAAAGCTGAGACAGCACAAAAATTCGGTGAAGACCAGGTAAAAATCTGGAGAAGAAGTTATGACATACAGCCACCCGAATTAGAAAAAAATGATGACAGATTCCCGGGTAAAGATCCACGTTATGCTGGATTGAAAGAGAACGAGCTTCCATTAACAGAATGTTTAAAAGATACAGTTGCCCGTTTTGTTCCCTATTGGGAAAATACAATCGCTCCAATGGTTAAATCCGGTAAAAAAGTTCTGATAACTGCACACGGAAACAGTTTGAGAGCATTGGTTAAATATCTTGATAATGTATCCGAAAAAGATATTGTGGAATTAAACATTCCGACAGGAATTCCTTTAGTCTATGAACTGGATTCAAATCTGAAATCAATAAAAAATTATTATCTCGGCAATCAGGAAGAAATTGCAAAAGCTGCAGCAGCAGTAGCTAATCAGGGAAAAGCTAAGTAATATTTTTCTTTCAGCGAAAGAAATTGATTTTTTTTTGTATCAGATTAATGATAAGCTTTTCCTCTAAATAATTTAGCCTTGACATTAACATGTAGATTACTAATTTTCTCAACCAAGTTTATAACCTTTGCTAACAGGAGCTTTAGTTTATGCTAAAAAAATCTTTTTTAATAATCTCATCATTATTTTTTATTGCTTCAACCATAAATGCACAAACAGTAATTGCAAAATATGCCGGTGAGTTTATGGCTCTCGGTGTTGGAGGCAGAGCTCTTGGAATGGGAGGGGCTTTCGTTGCAGTTGCTAATGATGTTACATCCGGTTATTACAATCCTGCCGGACTTGCAAACCTTAATTATCCGCAGATTGCATTGATGCATTCAGAGCAATTTGGAAATCTTGTAAATTACGATTACGGTACAGTTGCTATTCCGTTTCAGAATGATATGAGTTTTGGAGTTAGTGCAATGAGATTAGGTGTGGATGGAATACCTGATACAAGAAATGCTCTTTATGATGCTAACGGCGATGGTATTATTGATATAAACGATGACAGATTGGATTATTCAAGAATTACAGAATTCAGCAATCAGGATTGGGCTTTTTATCTTACATTTGCCAAAAGACAATCAGAGGATTTTTATTGGGGAGTTAACGCAAAAATTATAAGAAGAGACCTGGCAGAATTTGGTGCAACAGGAATAGGCTTTGATGTTGGAGCTTATTATATCCCGATGGAAAATCTGTTTCTTGGTGCAAACCTGCAGGATGCAACTACTACACTGATTGCCTGGAGTACTGGCAGAAATGAACTTGTTTCGCCTACTCTGAAGATTGGAGCAGCTTACAAATTAGCTGAATTTTTGGGCGGTTATATAATGCCTGCATTAGATTTTGATATCAGGTTTGAAAACAGACAATTTGCTTCTAACTTTAATTTAGGTCCGGTTAGCTTTGATATGCACGCAGGATTTGAATATACCTTTAGAAATCTGATATACATAAGAGGCGGTTACAATGATGTTAAACAATTTACAGTCGGCGCTGGTGTTAAATTGCCTAAACTGAATATTGATTACTCATTTGCCAGATTTAATGAATCTGCAATTGAAAGATTGGATGATTCACACAGGATTTCTGTAATGCTTACATTGGAAGAGCCAAGATTTTTAAGAGATGGTTTATAAAATTCTCACTTAACAAAACGGATCAAAAAAAAATCCTTATTCGTTACAATTGAATAAGGATTTTTTATTTTAAAATACTGATGATTACTTCTTCTTTAGTAATTCCTTTATCTTATTTACATAAACACTTTTATCAACCAACCCAACATGCTGATCAACTATATTGCCTTTTTTATCGATCACAAAAGAAGTAGGAATTGCCTGAATGCCGCCGTAAGCAGTTACTGTTTTTTCATCTCCGTAAACAACAGGATAATTAATTCCATAATCTTTAACAAATCCGGGAACATCTTTAATTGTCTTATCACCATCAAGGGAGATACCTACAATTACAACATCATTCTTAAATTCATTTTGAATTGAAATTAAATCCGGTATTCCTTTTCTGCAGGGCGGGCACCAGGTTGCCCAAAAATCAATAATCACTACTTTATTTTTATAATCAGAAAACTTAACTACTTTACCATCAACCGATTTTAAAGAGAAGTCCGGCGCCTTTCCATCAATAAGGGTTGTTATAATTGATGGATCATCAGCATTTGATGACTTAGAATATTCAACTGAATTATTAACTGCAACTGAGTTAATTAGCAATATTAAACCAGCTAACATTTTTATTATCATAGATTTTCCTTTATCTAATTCTCAGAATTATTTGTTTGTTGTGAATTATAATTAGGAGGATATGGTCCTTCCTCCGGTTCATTTCTCGTATTGTTTACGATAAAAAATATTAATAAAATAATTATTGTAATAACTGTCCAGATTAAATTTTTAGTTTTATGATCAACAAGCGGTTTTTTTTCAACAACTTGCTTTCCGATTTTTCGTTCTCTGTTAGAGTTATTTGTTTTTTTTGCCATTTTCTATCCGGTAAGATGTCAATTTATGTTTTTGGTTGCACTAACTTAATTATTGATTTATAAAAAGAAAAAAATTTTTGAGGCAGAAATTTATTCCTATAATTTTTAACTACTGCTGTATTATTTGAAAAATATGACTGTGAAAAGACTTTAATTCAACAAACAGACCTTTTTCAGAAATTTCTTTTAATGATCGTTTATAAATATTGTTGTTAATCAAATCTTTCAACACAATCTCATCTTCTGTTACAGGAAGATCAAACTTTAACCTGCATCTCGAAGTAACATTATCATAGTTTACAGTAACTATTCTTAAATCATCATCTGATCGCCATTCCCATGCAAGTAAATTTTCGTTTGTTAAATCAGATGGTGCTACGGGAATTGTATCCAGAATTTTCCATTTTCCGTTTTTAAAAATTTCTTCATTCGTAATACTGAAAAGTTTTCTATAAAACTCTTTGACCTTCTCATCCTGTTTTTCTTCAGGCTCCCTGCCAAGCTGAACAGGTAGTTTAATCTTTTTACCGTCGCACTGTCCATCAAAATAAAAAGCAATTCCGGGAATAGTACTAACAATAACCGCAGCTGCAAGTGATCTTTCTCTTCCTAATTTTACAACTGCCCGTTCTTCATCGTGATTCTCTATAAACCTGACTGATTTATTCTGATATACTTCTTCTGCCAATAAATGATCACGGACCGATTGCACATTACCTCCGGCAAGCCGATCAGTTAATTTTTTATCATAGGTAAAATCAAATCCAAGCTTTTGAAGCTGCCATTCAAGGTCCCAGTAAGTTTCTGCAATAAAGAGAAAATCATTTCGTTTAGATTTAACCTGTGCAATTGCTTCTTCCCAGAATTCTTTTTCTGGTCTTTCATATCCATACTTTTTAAGAACACCAATCCAGGTATTGTAAAAAATATTATTAAGCGGAAGCATAGCCATATCACATCTTACACCATCACATAATTCGGTAAGGTCCAAAAGAATATTAGTTAGAAACTTTCTTGCTTCAGGTTCATAAAAATTTATCTGTGCCGTATCTTTCCATGGAGGAAATAAAGGGTCTCTTCCGTGAGCAAGAAATTCATTATCATTTGCCGGGGAAGGATAAAAAGTATATGGATCATTTTTGAAGATATACTCGTCAGCAGTAAGAAATATTTCTTTATTCGTCCAGATCAGAGATGATTTTGCACTAAAGTGATTAGATATAAAATCAAGTATCAGAGAAATCCCCGCATTGTTTAATCGCTTTTTAAAATTGATCAGATCTGCTGTTGTGCCCAGCATACTATTGATTTCGTACTTATCAATTGAATAAGGTGATCCGATTACATCTTCTTTTCGCCAATCCTTAAGAGCTTCAGTATAAGATTTAATAAGTTCGGGTTCAAAACAGTATTCTGAAATAACTTTTTTATTATTAGTCCAGATGCCCATCAGCCAGATTAAATCAAAACCATTTGATTTCCAGAAGTCTATTTGCGAATCGGGAACATCAGCCAGAGTTGCCTTTTCACCAAACCTTTTTATCCAAACTCTTGAATTTATTTCTAATAATCTTGGGTATTTAATATTCATCGATAAAAACTTAATTCTTTACTACTAAGATAAATATAAAATTGTTGTTTAGTTTTTTCCTAAAACAATAATTTAAAACAAAGGTAATTATTACAGATTTGTAAAGAATTTTTAACCTGTTGGTCATTGTTACTCAATTATTTTTTATTTTTTTTTCAAAAAGTATAAATAATTAACAATGAATTAAATATTTTTATAATCAAGATATATTTGAGTAAAATAAATTTGATTATTTGTTGTTAAATAAGCTTTTTATTCGATCATATATAAGATTTTTTTTTGAGCATTTTTTTATAATAGATACACCAATAGATTGCCTTGGTATGATAATTGTCAATACACGGTACATTTTTGGTTACTTTGAACAAGCATATTTTATTATTTAAAGTTTTTAATTGAAATAATTAAGGAGACTGATGTTAACTACACCAACAAAACCAAAAGAAAACATAACAAAAAATCTTCTGAATCCTGATATAGCTAATAACGAACTGGAACTGGAATTAGAAGAATATACCAAATCGGCTGTAAGAAAAATTAAAGTTACAGTTATGATTAAACCAGCTATAATTTCAATAATAGCTTTATTCATTTCATTTTATCTAGATCTTTCAGAAGTGCCAATATTAGGAAACATAACTATAGACCTTGCAAAATCATTGTTCCCAAGCTGGCAGCCTGCAACAGGTGATGTAGAACCTTTTAGATTCTGGTGGCTTCCTCTTATTTCATATTCGCTTTTTGTTTTATTAGCATTTTTCGCTTACAATAAACTTAAACTTGAAATTATCAGAACACCTGCAAGTGGAACAATCGACAGAATAATCAACTCTTACACAAGTATCATCGATAGTATTGCAACTGCATTACCTTTGATTGGTGCGGCTATTTTGTTAATAAGCATCAAACTTGGTGAAGAAGTGTTTTTGGGTTTATCTGTTCCTTTTGAAATAAAAGCATTAATAGTATTAGCACTTGGTAAATTATTTGAACCAGTTCTCGACCAGCTTGGAGTTGAGTTTCAGACAATAGTTAATCACGTTTCTGATATAAAAGAAAAATATTTTTCAAGAATCCAGGTTGAAAATTCCAAAAATCTGTTAAAGCAATTAAATCAGCCCGGCACCGGTATCGGATCCGGAACTGATCTGTCGCTAGCTGAAATTGAAAAGTTTAAAATGCTTGTTGAGCAGTCTGCAAAACTAAGCGAAATAATGAAGGTTAATTTTAATGCAATTAGTGCACTTGCTGATAAGATTAATCAGTATGAAGGCATCAGCTCTCAAAAAATTTCAGAACTAAATACACTGGCTAATTCAATAAATCAGGCTTCTCATTCATTAAGTGATGAAAAGACTCTTGCCAGTTTAAAACATTTAGAAGCAATAGTCGTAAAGAAATAAAGAAGAAAAAAATGTTAAATAAAAACAGAGACAGTAAATTTGTTATCTATCAGGTGTTATACATATTTGTAATTACAGTGCTCGCTTTAAAGGGTGCTGATCTTGATCTGAGGAGAGTTGCGTTAGAAGAAGAAACCGTCAGCAAATCTGTCAGAGATTCTCTTATTTCAGTATTAGATTCTCTTTATTCACTTGGAATTGATTTTTCTATTAAAATTGATCCTAATGTTGTTGTAGAAAATGAACAAATGCGCGAACAACTTGCTGCATTAAACAAAAAACTTGAAGTGTTGAAAGATTATGTTCCGCCAACACCGCCAGATCAGAAGAAAGAGGAGAAAGTTGAAGAACAAACTCTTCTTCAGTCTCCAATATCCGTAAAACAAACATTTATACAATACACCTGGAATATTGCACGCAACACCGGAACAGTTCCGGCAGGAATTTATGATCCTAAAAATTTAAATACACCAATTGTAACAGTTCCACCAGGACAGGAAAAACGATTTGACCTGACTGATCAAACCGAAGTGGTGTTAAAATTCGGATCACAGGAAGAAAGAATAAAAGTTCTGCCAAACAAACCGCCTGAAGTAAAGATTGAAAGAGTTACAACTAAAATGAACTCTGCTAATATATATGTAAAAGAACTGCAGCGAATAACCGTATTTAAAGTAACAATAATAGATCAAAGACCTGATCAGCTTAAAGTTACATATACTGGACCAATATCTGTTACAGGTCCGGTAAAAGATAGTAATGGAAATCTGATCTATAATGTTTCGTTAAAAATTGCCAATACCGAAAATGCATTTGATTCATGGCTTGATAAAAACGGCAGTTTACGGGAAGCTGACGGCAGATATAAAGTAAACTTTTTCTTTAATGTTCTTGATGAGATATCAAAAGACAAAGTTCAGGTAGGAGATTCATTCTTCTTTACAGAGTTTTCTAATTAATTATTTATGGTAAACAAACACAATGAACGCATCTAAAATATTTCTAATTCTCTTAATTACTGTATTTATTACAGGATTAAATTCTGTTTTTGCCCAGGAAGAGGAAGAGCAAATCCGGTATTATCAGATGGAGCCTCTTGATGACAGCTTGTTTATAAAAATTCAGGATGCTCTCTTTATTGATCCTCCTGATCCTAAGGCAGAAATAGTAGTAGATTTGAGAGATGCTAACAATCAAACTATTTCAATAAAAAGTGTATTGTATCCTTTTCTTGCCGTCCCGCCAGAATTAAGAGCAAGAGTGATAACTTATCCTTTCAAATTAAATCTTGAAGAAGACATTAATTATGGAAGTGTATTTACAAGGGTATTTCAAAAAATCAGAATTAACAAAGTTGCTCAGCCACCAACAAAACTTCAGATATCCCCCACAATGGGTTATGTTAATCCATTCTTTCAATTGCAGGGCGGTGAAAGATTAGGATTATCATTAAAGCAGGATGTTGGTTTATCGCTTGGTGTCGGAACTCCGTATTCAGGCGCTCTTGAAACAAATATGATGGAAATCAGTTTTCATATACTTGGTGTAAAAGCCGGTATGTTCAGTCATATTGATGCAATGATAGAGGCTGTTAAAACTCAAAATCATAATAACTTGATAGTTAGTGAAGGATTCCAGGTTACCTATGTAGTTCCATTCGGAAATTTCTTCGAATTCGGTTACCTAAAAGCTACTTCTGAAATCGGCAGTGATAGGAAACGAAGATACCTGGATCCATCTGAAGGAACAACCGTTCTTAATCCTGATTCAACTGTAAAATATCAGGCAAGAATTATAGATAACGAGCAGTCTTTTCTTAATTGGGAATTCAGATATCCTGTATCAATACTTGGATCCACACGGGGCAGATTTTATTTCGGACAGTATCTTGATGAATGGCATTTTGGTTTTTCATTAAGAGAAGCATCGCTTGCCGGCAGCACCTTTGATCTTAGCTTTGATGGGATGCCGGGCAGTAAATATCGCGAACCCCAATACAATATTAACATCTTAGTACAAAAGATAATGGAAGGATGGGGATTCAGTGCTTTCTCAATAGGTCCATCTGCAAGTCTTTCAAGACTGGATTCCGGTAATTTTGGCTTTACGAAAATATTTGTAAACCTTCGATTTAAAATTGGTACTTCTTTTTAAGTACAACTTAAACCTTTTTCAGCCCCTGCTTATCAGGGGCTTTTTTATTTGCTTTTCACACTAAACTATTCTTTTTTAACTTTACTGAAAGAAATTAATGTTTTAATGAAAAAGCAGTCTCTAATACTCTGGATCAGTGCGGTAGTAATTGTGTTCATTATCTCTTACATGAATAAGATTACTTCTGCTGATTATCCTATTACCGGAACAATTGGAATCGAAGGTAAAAAAGTATCCTACAGATTTGAAAAAATTTATTACGGAAATGATGATTATGTTTTTTCAGTCAGATCAGATTTAACAGAATTAAGCGGAAAGTATTTTTATAAACTTAATAATGATTCTCTCTGGGCTTCCAGAGAATTAGTAAAAGATGGTTTTCTTTTAACAGGTATTCTGCCTAAACAAAAACCGGAGACCAAACTTCAGTATTATGTTGAACTCTATCATAATACTAAAGCAATTTCTGTTCCCGATAAGAAATATGTTCAGATAACTTTTTTTGGAAGAATTCCGCTTGTTATAAGCATGCTTCAATTCATCTTTCTGTACGGAGGATTGGTGTTTGCAGTAAGAACAGGACTGGAAAGTTTTAATAATAACATCAAAACAAAAAAGTTTATTGTGATTCTTTCAATAATATTCCTGACTTTAATCGCTTTGATAAATCCACTTTATCTAACTTACAAGTATGGTTTTATAAATAATTATGTGCCTTCAATTGATAGATTATTCTCAACGGCGGAACTATTGATTTTTGTATTATGGGTTATCACTGCAATAGTATTATTCAACAAATCAAAACTAAAATACATATCATTATTTACGGCTGCATTAACTCTTGTGATTTTCTGTTTCTTTGATTAGCTAATCGTTAAGCAGCTTAATCACATCCGAATGAATAAGTTTGTTACAAGCGACAATACTATTTCCTGTTACAGGATCATTACCTTTATAATCTGTTATTTCTCCACCTGCGCCTTTAATAATTGGTATCACAGCCATAGAATCCCAAATGCTCATGATCGGATCAATCATTATATCTGCATAACCGGATGCTAAAAGATAATAACCGTAACAATCTCCCCAATTTCTGTAAAGCTTAACCTGTCTTGCAAGTTTATCAAATTTAGTTTGATCATGATACTCACCAATATTAAAGTGATCTGTTGTAAGAAGTACAGCTTCATAGATTGAACTGCAGTCCCGCAAACGAACTAAATTATCATTAAGCCAGGCTGAATTATTATCACCGATTAAAAACTCATTTAAGATTGGATGATTAATAACACCGATAAATGGTTTTTTGTTTTTTAACAAAGCAATCAGAGTTCCAAAACTTAAAGCACCGGATACAAAACTTTTAGTTCCATCAATCGGATCGAGCACCCAAACAAATTCAGCCTCGGGATTTTCACTTCCAAACTCCTCCCCTATTATTCCATGATCCGGAAATTCCTTTTGAATAAGTACACGCATTTTTTCTTCTGCTTTTTTATCTGCAATCGTAACAGGGGTATTATCTTTTTTATTTTCAATTAGTAAGCCTGTCCGGAAGTATCGCCTAATTATAACCGAGCTTTCATTCGCTAATAATTTCAGAAATGGTAATAATTCTTTTGTTTTCATCGATATCTATAAACTATTATATGTAAAGATAGCTAAAATGAGTTTGCAGAAACAGCAAGTATGATTATATTTGGCACTCAAATTTGTGATTTTCTCTAAACACAAGAGGACAAAAAATCACTTTATAATTGCGGGGTAAAGGTTGTTTATCCCGGCAAAGGCGGGAAATGCGGCGGTCTCTTGCTGCGTAAGTAATCCCTTCGGGGAAAATTGTTTAGGAATAATTAATTAAATATCGGAGAGATGGCAGAGTGGTTGAATGCGGCGGTCTTGAAAACCGTTAAGGATGCAAGTCCTTCCGGGGTTCGAATCCCTGTCTCTCCGCAAATATCCTTATATTACAATAAGTTATAGACACGTCTCACAATTAGTGCAATTGAAAGACATCTGATATTATATAAATTTTCCAGCAAGTTGAAAGTATAATTAAGTGATATCCAGTATTTGCCGAATAATTGCTTTCGTATCCTCCGGAAAATCTGCACCTAATACCCAGCCACCATAATCTGCGTTGTCAATCACTCTTTCTCCTTTGTGTTTACCGAAGCTAAATACTATTTCATTTTGTTCGTTATATGACAACTTACCAGTTATATCTGCAAATCGTTTCTGACCTTCAGTTGAATACGCTGAGAGTTTTGATACTGTGCTGGGAACGTCTTCATATTTCTTTATCTGAGCAAGTAGAATTTTTTTTGTTGCAAGGGTATCTGCTTCGGCTGAATGCGCATCTGTCAAATCCTCATTACAGTAGAATTTTAACGCTGCAGTCAAATCACGAGGTTCATTTTTCATAAAGATACGCATTGGGTCTATGAGGTTGATTCCGACAGTATTAAACTCAATGTTATTTCGTGCAAATTCCATCCTGAGTAAAGGGTAATCAAATTTTAGAAGGTTGTAACCGCACAGGTCTGAGTTTGAAAGAATACCAAGTAAGACTTCCGATAGAGCATAGAAAGATGGCTTGTCTTTTACATCTTCATCTGAAATACCATGAATAGCTGAAACCTCTGGTGGAATAGGTATACCTGGATTTATACGAAATGTTTTTAATTCCTCTTGACCACTTGGGAAAAGTTTTAATAAACTGATTTCCACAATCCTATCATTTGCAACATCGGTTCCGGTAGTTTCAAGATCGTATATGACAAGCGGCCGTGTTAATTTTAGCGACATAAGAATTTAATAGAGATTATTATAAATTTTTACTAATTCTTTAATGGAATCAGGACCTTCGATCTTCAACATTGTTTCACTTGACTGCCACTGAGAAAGAATATTAAGACTGCCGATATAAATTACTCTGTTATCTATTATCGCAATCTTTTCATGCATATCATCGTTTGTTTTAATCTTAACGCCTAATTGACGCCAACGATCAATACAGGATTGAGAGAAATCAGGATTCGGATGTCTAAGTGAAGATTTAGTAATCATATCTATTTTGACATTTCTATTTATTATTTGTTGAAAAAAAACATCATTAAAATTATTTCTGATCCGATTAGGTGCAATAAACGGAGAAAATATTTTCAAACTTTTTTGACAATTTTTAATTTCATTTAAAAAATCTTGATAGAAAGTTTGTTCGGAGAAATGTAAAATATTATTATTTGCCTGAATAATAGGAGGAAGACTTTCATCATTAAGAATTGTTATGGTATCAAGAATACTTGTTGAATCAATTATTTCATAATTATTATCCCTGGTATTTAAAAATACATTGAACATATCTCTGACTTTTTTAGGAAACTGATTACGATTTTCTCTAAGATAATCCATATCACCAATTATTATAAGCTTCTTTTTTGCTCTCGTGAAAGCAACATTGAACAGATTCGGAGATTCACTGGAATCTCTTAAATGAGCACCAACAGAATAGTTTTTAGAATTTTTTCCATCAGTGATATCGAAAATAATTAAATCTCTCTCCAAGCCTTGAAATTTATGCACCGTATCAGCAATCGCTTTGTTATTTATATCTGTATCTCGAATTAGTTTAGCTAATAAGTTTGCCTGTTTTCTGTAAGGGGTTATAATACCAATATCTTTGATTGATTCATCTTCTAAATATCCAAGTGTCAACTTAACGGCTAAAACGGCATTATAGATATTTATTCTTCCGGATTTACCTGGAATAGTTGCATATGGAGAAAATTTCGAAGTATCATAAAAAGAAACAGCAGGTTCATCGGCGAGTGGAGAATCGATAGGAAGGTGTTGAAGAATACCATTGTATAAACATTGATTCGTAATTTCAGCAATCGCAGGATTCATTCTCCGCTGAATGCAAAGTGTATTTAATTTTGGATTGCTGCCATCTTTAATATTATTCTTACTGAATATATCCGCCTTGATCCAGTTATTTACCAAATCAGAATCTTTTGTTTTTATAATAGACTGAAGCTGCATGAAATCACCAACAATAAAAACTTTTTTGTTAGCAAATCCAGAAGCGAAAAAAAGCTGAGGAAGAATAGCCATTGTTACTTCATCAATAATTACGATATCATAATTGCGGGAATAAAGTTTTGACTTTGAGTGAAACATTGAAAGAGTTGTGCCTATCACTTTAGCATTTGAAATGAGCTCCTTCTCTAACTTTTCAATTTCTGATTTTATTTCATTAATCTTCTCATTGACTGAATAGATTTTAACATCTACGCCATTAATTTTTCTTTCGATATCGCTGATTGAAATTGAATCAAATTCAGCTAATTTAAAACCAGACTTCACAAAATCTGCTTTGAGTGCATCTAATTTTGATTTAACCTGTTTTAGTTCATTTATTAATGACTGAGATGTATTCAATAATTTATTTTTATCAATACTGAGTCTACTAAGAATAGAGTTGATTGATCTTATTTCTTTTGTAATGCTTTTTGGAGATTTAATTCCCTTAAATAACCTTAGCAAGCTATTTGTCGTATTAGATAACAATAATAGTTCATAGAGCTTTGCAATTTCTTCGTTTTTGTTACTGATTTGAATGTCGATATTATGAAGTTGAGATTTAGTATTTGAGAATTTTGAACTGAGGTGATTGAAATGCTGAACTCTGGACTCAAATTCGGTTTTAATGGCAGAATATTTCCTATAATCTTCTATGCTTTGCTTAAGTTTATTTTTTTCACTTTGTAAGGTTGATATTTTGGTTGTAAGCTGATTAATTTCTTTAAATAAAGGTTCAGCTAATCTTTTAGTTATATTAGCTTCTTGAACATATTCTTTGATACCCTCGACCTGAATGTTACCGTATCGGATTATTCTACCATTGAGTAGATCATCTGATGTTTCACGAAAAAACTGAATGAACTTATCAAATGCATTATCCACTGCTACATTGGTATTCGAAGTGATGAAAACAGATAAACCAGCATCAATAAGAATTTTGGTGAGCACGGCGATGACTGCTGTCTTACCTGTTCCCGGAGGACCCCAAATAAAAGAGATTTCTGAGTTGAGTGATTTAGTGATTACATCCTTTTGAAATTCGTCAAGTTCAAATTTGAGTGGAGGAATATAAAATTCTGGGAATGCAGCAGGAATAGGTTCGTTAATACCGAAGAGTTTGAGGAGTAAATCTTCATTTACACGGATTGTTTGTGATTGAATTTGTTCCAGAAGCTTTTTTAGAGATTCCAGAAGATTGGCATTGCTAATATGAATTGAAATGGAAGGAATCGTCTGTCCCAAATTTACTTCACAAGAAAGTAGAAGTTCCAAACCCTTGCAATTTACGATAACCGCTTTGTGTGAGCTATTATCAATTCTTATTAAGACATCGGTGTCATCAGATATATCGAAAATATCTTCTAAAGAGAACTTATATATATAAAGATTGCCTATACTTTCAACTAAAATACCATTCGTCGCTTCTATTCTTTGAGTTCTTCCTTTGACATTTTCGATTTCAATTTCTAATGCGGAAATGAGATTAGTGAGTAAATGTTGTGTTTCGGTATTGAGAGGCATACAGTTAATACTTAAAAATATGAACTCAGATCGAATTTCTTGAACTTAGTGGCATATGGTAAACGACCAGGATGTCTTGGATTTCCGGATAGTGTTAAAGTTCCTAAACAATATGAATGTTTAATGAATGGCTTTATAGATACCCAAATATCATAAAGATAATCTTTTAAATATGGTCTTAGAGAGATATTATCACCCCAACAAAATAGAAAGTCCGAGTAATTATTTTTTGAAATCTTTTTTAAAATAATTTTCTTATTCAGATTATGAAGTTTTATATTGCCTGAATCGGGGAGGTCGTTAGGATATGGTGATCGATGAGGATAAAGATTGAGCATTAAAAAGGAATCATATCTATGTATTGCTGATATTTTTTTTATCCGAGAGATTGTTCGATCTGATTGATCGTTTGTAGCAACACTAGGATTCAAACCAAAAAGCACTAATGTATTTTTGCCTTTTGTGCCCAAAAAGTATCTGGTTTTATCATTTCCTAAATAATCTGGATATAACAATTTATCCATCCTCTATCTCAAATTGTCTTGCCTCCTGTTCACTCACCCACCAGCGAGGAGTTTTATCATCTACATGACGATAATCAATTTTTAATTCATTAAAATGTTTTTTTGCACATTCTATTTTTCTTTTCTCATTGGGATATTGTAGCAGATTAAGATCTTTATACCCTTTTGTCTCCCGGACTAATTCAAGTTTTATCTTACCATCATCATTCATTCTCACGATGCCCCAATCGGGATTATAGTTACCAATAATCTTGGGGATATTGATTTTAAACTTAGACGGAAATTTAAAAAAGAATAATACTTTTTCATCATCCTTCAGATAACTCTCGACAAATCTTTTTTCAACTTCTGAATCAATTTGAATCTGATCATAAAGAGAAACTTTATTCCCTTCAAGTATCTCCTTCTGCGGATATTTTTTCAAAGCAGGAAAGATTTCTTCTACTTCAAAATTAATTTTATCGCCATCAACAGAATATTCTATTCTATCAGCGATGTGCTGAGAAAGTGTATTTTTAATCGAGTTAATCAAAACACTTGTAAAACCTTCTGGATTTCTAAAGATATATTTTTTCTTTTCATCCTTTATACCTTTGAAGATTTTGATGATTGTTGGGCGGGTGAGATCGGTTTCTTTTTTTATTCTTTCTATTACATTAAATATTGGATAAGTTGTTTTTGATTCTTCATAAAACTTTTCGGTAATAGCCTGACCTTCCTTACTGTCAAATTCAAGCAGGTTTTTTGTTGAAAGTATTTGTCCATTGTCAAATTCAACTTCGGGAGATGAGCCTGTATGGATTTTAAGAATTTTAAATCCTTTAAGGTCATCGTTCTTAACCATTTTGGATATATCATCACGAAGACTGAATGTGCGGATATAAGTATCTTTTTTCCCTTCAGTGTCTTCTACATCAATTTGCATACGAGCTTTATCTTGCTGAGTAGAAATCAATTTGAAAGTAAAATGTGTAATTACAAATTTTCCTTTTGTAACAACAATCTGTGGTTCAGGATATGTTTCAACATTTAACCTTGCAATACATTCATCAATCAATTTATCCGAATCAATTTTTATTTTATAATCGGTTTTACGATTCAGCTTTTCCCAGAATTCCTTGAAGGCTTCGCTCTTAAAAATTTTGTTATTCCGTTTTGCATAGTCTTTTGAAGCATTAGAAGGTTTAGGTGGTGCAACATCACCAGTTTCTATGTATTCATTCTGCAACTGGTTAACGAAGCTTTCGTAGCTTTCATTTGCGATTACTGTGAGTATATTAACGTGATCATCAGTTGAACGTTCACCGTTCTGATTTACAGCTAGTCGCAATCCTCTACCAATTTCCTGTCTTTTCCTCATTTCAGATTGAGTATCCCGTAATGTGCAAATCTGAAACACATTTGGATTGTCCCATCCTTCTTTGAGTGCAGAATGAGCAAAAATGAAAGAAACTTTCTCATCAAAAGAAAGAAGCTGCTCTTTATTTTTCATTATAAGTTCATAGGCAATTTTTTCAACTTCTTTTTCTTCTTTAGTTTTCTTCGATTCATCTTCTCTGGTATCAATGAAGTCAATTGTCCCTTGCTTATTTTTCTTTTGAGCAAAATAAGCTTGCCTTACATCCTGTCCATTGAGTTCTTTAAATTCATCATAATCGTTTTTGAATTTGTTGAATGCATTGTCAAAAAGTTTTGGAATGATTGCATCGTCACTAGTGTAGTTGGCAACTCGATCAATGAAGAAGAGTGAGAGAACTTTAATACCTGTTGCTCTCAATTCTGCTTGCTTTTTCAAATGGCGTTTGATTGTCTCTTCAATTTGAATCCTAAAAATATTAATCTTTGAATTTGTAGGATCAGAAATATCGTGAACGGATAATCTTGTATTATCAGAAAAAGCTATGAAACCAAATTGTTTATTAATTTCATCAACCTTTATGTCTTTAAAATCTTCATTTCCTGTTTTATCATAAACATCATCACCTTTCTTAAAGATGACCGATGCTTCTTTTTTCTCACCGTTTGAAATAACGGGTAACTTAACAGAAGCCTGCGGTCCATAACCAAAAATTTTTTCAAGAGCAAGACTGAGCTGGTTAACATTATCCAGCTCAGTAACTCCATATACTTCTATTTTTTTTACAAGATTCAATTTGAATGCATCAATTGGACTTAAGCGATAGATTAGATTTGGTTTTTCTTTTGGAGTTGCTGAATATCTCAAAGCAAACAATGGATGAATTGTCCGAAGTGCTGACTTTGCTCTTTCAGAAGTGTAATTCTGTGATTCATCTAAAATTAGAATTGGTTTTGTTTCCTGAATGTATTGATAAGGAAGTTTTTCACCAGGTAGCTTTTCAGTTGCTTTGTAAATTACATTTGTCGCTTTATTGAATGAGTCAATCGTCATTAAAAGAATTTCGAGTGAACTGGAGCTTGCAAAGTGTCTTAGTTTGCTTATCTGCTGTCCTTCATATTCAATCAGGTTAACTGTTTCGTTGCCATAGAGAGTTCGGAAATGATCTTTTGTTATCTGAAAGTTTTTAATCGTGCCTTCATAGATTGCAATGCTTGGAACAATGATTATGAATTTACCAAACCCATAATGTTTTCTGAGTTCAAAGATTGTTCTGAGATAAACATAAGTTTTTCCTGTGCCTGTTTCCATTTCGATTGTATAAGAAGGATAACTCCAGGCAGTGTGACCAATTCCTTCTAACAAAAGACCAGAATCTTTCTCAAGATTTAAATTTTGGTCCAAGCCCTTACAGAATTTTGAATTTTCTTTCTGAACCTCAATGAGATTACTCAGAAGGAATTCATCTTCAAAATTATAATAAGGTGGAAGGTTTGGAATTGTTTCATCACCGAGCTGAAAGTTCATCTGAAAGCTGGGCAAACCTTTGAAAAGATTGACAACACTACTCACCGCTAAAAGTTGATGTTCCTGGTTTGAATCGAATTTGAATTTGAGTTTGCTCATAAGTTTAAATTGTTTTTATCAATCCCTTATCCGCAAGTGTAACCTTTTCTTCATCTGTAATTGCGTTATCGAGGCAGATGAAAATATCAGTATCGCCAAGCTGAAGGTTATTGATAGTATCTGAATGAACTTTTTTATCGAGGCAGATGAGAAGTTTGTGTTCGCAAAAATCTGAGATTACTTGCTTAACTTTATTTTTCTTATAATCTTTTATTATTTCAATTTTACTATCAAGTAAAAAACCTTCCATTAGTAAAATTTCGTTTAGGAGGTTTTCAGATTTCCAATCATTTATTAGCGATGATTCTTGCGATGAAAATAAATCTTCTAAATCTTTTAAATTTGAACCCTTATATTCAGACCAGGCAAGATAGTTTGATTTGTTAAGATGAAAAACTCTAAATCCTAAATCTACATCCAGATTACCTTTTGATTTTCTTTTTGCTAACTCTTTTTCAATTTTTTGAATCGTCAATCTTATTCTTTGTTTTGAAATATCTGTTATTTTTTCAAAATGAGCCAACTTAGCTGAAGAATCGGTAGGAGTTTCTTCATCAATTTGAATGCATATGAACTTTCTATTACTATTATCTGATAAATTGGATTCTAATAATGCTTGAGCTGTAGTTGCAGAACCAGCAAAGAAATCTAAAATTATATCATCTTTATCACTGCCTAATAATATGGACTTCTTTATTAGTTCCACTGGTTTAGGAAAATCAAAATAATCTTTTAGACCTAAATTTTTAAGATCTAATGTTCCTTGTTCATTAATAACTTCTGTTTCATCCCAGATGGATTTTGCTTTATATGTTCCTTTTCTATATTTCTCAAATACATTCCATCCACCATCTCTTCGTTGCTTAGCAACTACATTAGATTTACTAACCTCTTTGTCAATATTTTTCAATGTTAATGTTTTTCCCCAGCGCCAACAACTTTCTTCCCCTTTACTATTAAATGGTAGAATTTCAACAGAGGATTTTGATTTAGAATTAAGACTAACTGAACACAATCCGTTTGCATCAATATCATTTGGATCAGCGTAAATAGGATAAAAAAGATTGGGTCTATTGAATCTTCCAAATTTTGGATTTCTATTTCTTAATTCTCTTAGGTTAAAATTTCCTATATCATCTGATAAATTTAAATCGTTGTTTTCTTTTTGAAGTTCATTAAGTTTAACATCAATATTTTTTGTATAGCAAATTAAATATTCGTGAGTTTTTGCAATATCTTTATATGTTTGACCCCTTTTATTGGATTGTACAATTATCTGAGCAATAAAATTTTCTTCACCAAATGTTTCATTTAATAACTGTCTAAGATTATGGACTTCATTATCATCGATACTGATAAATATTACTCCTTCGTCACTTAGTAAATTCCAAGCTAATCTTAAACGGGGATACATCATACTCAACCATTTGGAATGAAAGCGTCCATCAGATTTTTTGTTGGTAGTGAGAGGTTTTCCTTCTTCATCAATTTGTCTTGTTCGGCGTAAATATTCTTCGAGAGGTTCAGTAAAGTTATCATCATAAACAAAATCATTGCCAGTGTTGTATGGCGGGTCAATGTAAATCATCTTTATTCTACCGGCATAACTCTTTTGCAGTATCTTTAACACTTCAAGATTTTCACCTTCAATAAAAATGTTGCGTGTGTTTTCTTCATCAATTCCTTCACCAGGACAAGGTATAAGAGTACCTTTGCTTGGGATAGAAGCCATTCTTCTTGCTTCTCTTTTACCTGGCCAGAAAAGACCAAAGTGCTCAACATCTACATCATCTTCTTCAAGATAATTTCCCAAAGCTTCTTTCAGTACTTCCCAGTTTACCTGGTTATCAGCAAAAGCTTCTGGGGCAATTTGTTTAAGCTGTTTAATTCTTTCTTCATCAAAAGAGAAAGATGGTCTAAGTTTTTCAATTGGCATTAATAATTCCTTTAATTATCAAAATTAAAATTTAAGTAATCGGTTCAACAGTTTCAGGTGGTGGGGCGTTTTCAAGATTTGCTTCAATCCACTGCTCCTGATCTGTGTCTTCTCCAAAATCGTTAAAATATTTTTTAAATGCTGCAAAAGATTTAGAACCGAGAGATTGAACATATTCTTGGTAAGATGTGCAGGAGAATCGTGAATCACAGTTACGGCACACCCGCGTTGCAAATCTCGTATTACTGCCTTCCATTTTTTCTTGCAAAACTTTCAAAGGTGGAGGTGCGAATTTTTTGTCCTCAATATTATCTACAACTTTTTTAAAATCATTAATCGTATTTTCAATATGTTTTTCAACAAAAGGAATCTCAATTACAGGCTTCCATTTGTTAAGTTCAAATTCTTTTTGTCTCTCATTATTAGTTTGAATTGCATTGCGAAGACCCGCAGGAAGAGTAGTAGCAATGATTGCAGTATAATCTAATGGGTTACCTCGAAGTTTGTGCCAAATATGCGCATAAATATTAAGTTGTTTTTCATACAGTTCTTTATGTGTATTTACATAGTCAGGATCGTGAGTTTTAATATCATACATCCACGTTTCATTTTCTTCTCTCACAATATCAACAACACCTTCGATCGAGAATTTTCTTCCCTTAGTTGTTTCCTGATTTGGTAGTGAAAGCTTTACTTCAGTCTCTGTTACTTTGTTCGCAATGTCTTTTAACTTTTTCCAGTAATATAACACCTGATAAAAAGCATCTTGTTTACCGGCTTCTGTAAGGGCATGTCCACCCTCTAGGCGAAGCAGCTCATAATTTTCCTCGAAATATTCTCTAATCTGTTTTTCAATTTCCTGATCAGTCATTTAACTCGCAATCTTTTTTCTTTCTTGTATTAGAAGATGATGAAGGTCTTCAATTGTCTTGTGAACTAAACTTCCAAAAAACATCGTTTGAGAACGAGAAGGAACGAACCCATACTTGTTAAAGATCATATAATTTCTTGGGCACTTATTATAATTCAAATAATCTCCTGTATAAGAGTAACTTTTTCCCAAATCTTCCTCATCTAAAATTGCTTCAGGAAGTGTTGTTAAATCAAAATCTTCAATCAAAGTGAATTTGTTTTCTTCAAAAAGTTCTTTGAATGGCTCGATAGCCGCTGATCCACCTTTATAATGAGGGAGAACTAAAAGATTTTTCGCTCTTGATAATGCAACATAAAACATACGCATATTATCAAACTCATTCATTCTGTCCAGAGGTTCACCTTCCTTTTTTAACAAGTCTCTAATTATAATTTCGTTTTTACGTGGACCTCTATCTTTTTTAAATATCGAACCTAAAACAACTACAGGAAATTCTAAACCTTTTGCCTGGTGAATTGTAAGAAAAGGCACACGACCTTTTGGGAATGGGTCGTCAGCATCTTCATATTCAGATTCACCAAGTCGATAGAGTGCATAAGTAAACGAGCCAAAAAAGGAATTGACAAATTTATCATCAGAAAGAAAAGTTCCAGTAATTACAGCCGATACTTCTTCCATATAACGTGCAAGATATTGAGTAATCAAGCCAAGATTACAGATTGGTCCTTCGTCTTCACCGGTTTCTGCCATTGAATACATTTCTTTGAAATGAGTAAAAGCATTAAGCTGATAGAATAAGTCTAGAATACTCCAATCAACAGATGTTGCACGATTTAGGATGTTAATAATTTTAAAAGGCTTGCCTTGTGTTTCTCTAAGTTCAACTGCTTTATTGAAAAATTCGCTCTGTAGATTTTTTTTTGCTTTGTTAGATAGACTAGATGGCTTCAACAAATCCCTTAGCATTTCCATTTTGAAAGAATCTGTTAAATTCCATTTTTTCCTTTTCAGAACTCCAGCCAGAATTTCGAAATCTTCAGTAACAAGAGAGAGCTCTTCCTTTTTATCTTGTATAAATGACTTTAGTTGAGAGTCGTTGGCTATTATCGTATCTGCAAAACGTCGACACTCACTTATCCAATTTGAATAATCACGTAAACCCTGGCTAAAATATTCTGTGTATTTTGGTCTGCCAAATATTTTAGACAACAAACCCCAAATTGCCATCGCTTCTTCTATCTCTAAAAATCTTCCCGCACGTGGGGCATAAACACGAATGTCCAATCTCCCAAGTGCTTCCCTTAAACCATCAACTCGTGAACGGCTCTTAAGGGTAGGAAAAAGGAAAGCAATCTGATTGTAATCTTCAATTTTTCCAGATTCCTTCATTTCTTTTACAAGCTGAGCAATTTCAGCATATACTTCTGGAGATTTTGAATAAGATGATACAATAACTGATGGCTTGGTATCGTTATTAATTGCAACGAGGTTTTTTAAAATCCGATAATAACCTTTTTCAGGTCTTTTTCTCTGCCAATTAGTTTTATCCATAAAAGAAGAGTAAACCGAAACAATTTTCTTACGTGATCTGTAATTGTGACTGAGATCTATCTTCTGTGGTTTGATACCTAAGAATTGTTTGCATCTGTTTTCAAATTCAACAAGGTTTTCAACAGTAGCTCCTCTAAAGCGATATAATGCCTGATCATCATCACCAACTATTGTAATATTTTTATTTCCTTTAGCCAGCGAGAAAAATAATTTCTCCTGAATATGATTTGTGTCTTGGTATTCATCAATAATGACATGCTTGTAAACGTTTGAGGCTGTAACGGAACTCTGAATAGTATCAAATGCACATTGCTGGAGTATAGCAAAATCAACTTTTCTGATTTTTCCATTTAGTCCCGTAAGATAATATTGATACATTTTCAGAATTTTTTTCAACACTTTATCATTTGTTTTAATACTTGCGGGCACAAGGCACTCTTCAGAAAAGCGATTAAAAATTGAGATGATGTTTTGAACAGCATTATGGCGTGATGAACTTGGATAATTTGATAAGTAATCATTAATTTCTTTATTGGCATCCTCTTCCTTTTCATAACCGCCAGATTTTATTAAGTCTTCCCAAAAGTTTCTGCGATATAGATAGAAGTATTGCTTGAGTTCATCCATTAGGACGGGTGGTGGAACTCTGTGTCCATCAGTAAATCTTCTGTCAGTTATAATCTGGTTGCAGATTGAATGCACGGTTCCTAGAGCCATCTTGGAAAGATCATAAGATTGATTAGTGTAATTTGAAACTAATCCCAGTAAACTTCGCAATCCTTCTTTAAGTTGATGGGCAGCTTTTTCAGTGAAAGTACTTAGAAAAATTTCTTCTGGTTTAACATTATGAAAGACAATAAGATTAAGTGTTCGCCAAAGTAATACACGTGTTTTCCCTGAACCCGGTCCCGCAGAGAGAAAGAGAGGACCTTCAGAATGAAGGATAGCTTCTTTTTGATTTGGGTTAGGAGAGAATTTCTTTAACTCCCAGAGTTCTTCAATTTTAGGTAAGCTCATACGCAAATTTCTTTTCTTTTATTGCTCTCAACATTATTTGAGCACAAGCCTCTGTGTCAGATAGTGCATCGTGATGTTTTAGAGGAATCTTAAAATGATTACAAACAGATGGTAAATTTGTTGGATAAATATTCCAAAGCCTTCTGGATAATTGAACAGTGCATAGAAAATCATTTTGTGGAAATTCTATATCGTAATATTCACAACATTTTCGAAGAACAGATTTATCAAAACTTGCATTGTGTGCAACGAGGAAATCAACTCCAGAAAAAAAAGATTTCATCTTGGGCCATAATTCTTCAAAGGTTAACTCATTCTTGACATCTTCCCAAGTTATTCCGTGTATATAAGAAAAATAAAATTCTTTTTGCGGTGGTTTAATGAGAAAAGACTTTTTTCTTATAATCTTACAGTTCTCTACTTTTACCAACCCAACAGCACAAGCACTGTGTCTGTAGTAGTTTGCTGTTTCGAAATCTATAGCTAGGAATGAATTTGAATTCATTTAATAACACGATTATTTTAACAAATACATCCAATTAGCCCACCAACTCATTTCCTTCGGAAACTCCCAATCGAAATGTTGCTCATCGTGTCTTGAATATTAACAGTAAAAATAAATAATTATTCTGTTTTAGTGAAGAACATTTTAAATTAAATTTATCATCCAGCCATTTCTGGTATAAGCATAGAATAGATATCTATTCTTTTACTAAAAAAGGAGTGTTACTATGTCTTCTTTCAACATTAGCTGCGATCCAGGGTTAATCTGTCATCGCAACGGTTAGTTTGTTCCTGCGCATAATTTTTTCAAAAGCAATTCTTCATCTGGTCTTGATGGATGTGGGAGTACTGCTGAGATCAGTCCTGGCTACTCCGAATCTCCTGTTGATCTGATTTTTAAGGTCTATCAGTCTGTTTAAAAATTAAATCAAATATAATTCCCCTGTTCAATAATATTTTTGCTCTTGAAAAGTATAACAAAATAAATTGACTTCTGTAATTACAAGTTTGGCCGGCAAATTAAGCGAGGAAAATGATTGAGATGTTTTCTTTCAATTAAGAGATGAAAAAACTGTGGTAATTTTTCACGAATTATTTTTTAAGTGCTTCATTTAACAGCTTTGTAAGCTGAGCTTTAATATACGGCTTTGAGATATAATGATTAAATCCGATCGATAGAAACTTTTCTCTATCTCCTAACATTGCAAATGCTGTTGCAGCAATTATCGGAATATTTTTATATCCATTAATTTTTCTTATCCTCTCCATAACTTCAATGCCTGTAATACCTGAACCCAGATTTATATCCATTAAAATCAAATCAAACTTTTCTTTCTCTGCAATTTCAATTGCTTTAATACCGTCTTCAGCAAATTTAACTTTGAAAAGATTTTTCAGAAAAAGATTTATTACCTCTCTTGACGTTAAATCATCTTCAACAATAAGGATCCTTTTATCCATATTTGATCCTGAAGATATTTTTCCGGCAGTGTCAGTATATATTTGTTTCGACTCATTTCTTTTTGCCTCTTCATCCGCACTATAAGAAAAGAGAGGTAGCTGACAGACAAATTCTGATCCTTCGCCCGGTGTGCTTTTAATTGATATCTGACCTCCCAAAAGCTCAATATACTTTTTGCAGATTGTTAAACCCAGCCCTGTCCCTTGAAAGCCTCTGCCTAATCCTTCAGATACCTGACGAAATTCTTCGAATACAAGTCCAAGGTTTTCTTCAGAAATTCCTATGCCGGTATCTTTTATTGATACAAGAAAATCCCTGTGGAATAATTCCAGACTAACAAATACACCGCCTTTGCTTGTAAACTTTATTGCATTATTGATCAGATTATTTAAAACATCGCGCAGCATTCTCGGATCAGTTCTGCTTATTACTTCAATTGAAGGAAGAGAAGTTTTCAGGAAAATATTTTTCTTATGGGCAGCAGCTTCAAAGTGGAATGTAACATTTTTAATCAATGAGTTGATATTTACTACCTGATAATCAATGTTGTGTTTATTTGCCTCTAAACGTGATAAATCAAGTATCATATTCAATGTATCAATTAACCTTTGACCGCTTTCATGAATTGCACTTGCCATTCTTTTATGATTTTCATCATCCAATTCACCAACCAATAAATCTGAATATCCAAGAATACCTATCATTGGTGTTCTTAGTTCGTGGCTCATATTTGCAAGAAAAGTTGATTTTAATTTATTTGATTCATCCGCTTTCTCTTTGGCTTCAATTAATTCTTTTTCCTTTTGCTTTAATTCTGTTATATCTTCGGCAGAAAACAAAACACCTGTATAGTTTTTATCTTTATTCATCAGAAATGTGATGTGAAAAATAAGAGTGCGGATTTCTTTCCCTTTGGTTTCCACATCAATTATCAGCTGGTTTAATGGTTCCTGTTTATGGCTGATAACATCCAAAAAAAACTTTTTCTGTTTTTCTTTTTCATAAACAGGTAAACAGGTGTCATGCCAGTTTTTTCCAATCAATTCGCCTGGTTTATAGCCAAGAACTTCATCACCCTTTTTGTTAATCATTTCTATGTAGCCATCGCGGTCTAATAATGCTATAACTGTACCTGCAATATCAAGATATTTTTTTGTCTGGTCTCTTTCCTTTTGAAGTTCGAGATTTGTTACTGCAAGTTCTTCTGTCCTGTCAACAACTCTTTTTTCAAGTTCATCGTTAAGAGTTTCAAGCTCTTCCTGCGTAATTTTTCTTACTTTTACTTCTTCCTCAAGTAATTTTTTCTGTTCAAAAAAATCTTTTATAAGATTTGTCAGAACACCAAATTCATTTTTACTGTTTTCAAATTTCTGAAGAGGCTGCAGCTTATTAGTTCTGATACTTTTTATTACTAACGATAAAGGTTTAATAAACTGAAAAAATATCACGTGAGTTAATACTACAATTAAACCCAAAAATATCAGCCCAAGATCAATATATTCCCTGCTTTGTCTGATTGATTTGTTTATTAAAACTTCTGATTCTTTTTCTGCAATGAAAATCTGTTTTAAAGTGCCATTCACATTTTCAATTTCAAAGATTGCTCTGATGTGCTGAGGTCCTGTCTTTTCCTTAATTATTTTAAGCTCATCGTTTGTAATGAATTTAACTTCTGAATTTGTTGATTTGCCAACCTGATCAAGAATTGACTGAATATGCAGCAATGAATCTTTTACTAAAAATTTTCCGCTGCTTAAATATCCAATCAGATTATTTGTGTTTAGTTTTCTTTCCGGAACGAAATCAATTTGGTACTTAGACTGTGTAAGATAATCTATAATAATTGAATTAAGAGCTGACTTCTGTTCAGCAGAAATTTCATTAAGAAATGTTGTTTCTTTTGACTTTAAATAAATTACCGAAATAGCATAAAAAAATGATATAACTAAAATCAGAATTATTAATCGTATCTGAATTTTCTTTGGCATCGTGTGCAGTTTTCTTTCTTTGTTTATCTTCTATTGGATTACCAGCTATTATTTGACAAATATGAGCGGTTAATAACAAAACAATAATTTCAAATAATGGACTTATCTAAATAAAATACCAACCAGTTCTAACTGTTTTCTAAATTAATTATCGAAAAAAACAATAAATACTTAATAAGACAATCATTAATAATTATGAAAGATTTTTAAGTATTACTTCTTTAAGCTGCATCTGATTAAACGGTTTTGCTAAAAACCCGGTAAATCCTTCCTGCATAAATACTTCCTGATCCATTGAAGAAGTGTAGCCGGTGATTGCGATGATAGGTGCATTTTTATAGCGGTCAGTTTTTCTAATCTCTTTCATTAATTCAACACCGCCGATACTATCTTTTAAGTTTATATCCATAAGTATAATATCATACTCTGAATCTTCTATCGCTGCAAGTGTTTCTTCGTAATTAGTAGTATTATCCATTGTTGCAATATCACTTAAGAAATACTTCATTATATCAACATTCATTAAATAATCTTCTACAATCAGTAAGTGTGGTATCTTTGCTGAACTGCTTACAACATGGGAATCAATTTCAAACGGATTTTTAATTCCGCTGCTGCTTATTTTGTTATTTGTATTAAGCGGCAGTATCACAGAAAATTCAGAGCCGGCATTTTCTTTGCTTTCAACTTTTAATTTTCCATCAAGAAGTGAAACCATCTTGTTGGCAATTGTAAGTCCAAGTCCCGTACCTTCATATTTTCTTGTTACACCTTCGCTTAATTGCCTGAAGGCATCAAAAATTACATTTCTATTTTTTTCAGGTATTCCAATTCCTGTATCTTTAACAGATATAAAACAATTAAGATTTTTCTTTTCATCCTCAATCTGGTTTACAGTAATTGTTATGCCGCCTTTTTCTGTATATTTAATCGCATTATCAATCAGGTTGCGGAATATCTGTTCTAATAATTTTTCATCCGATTGTATTATTATATCTTCTTTTTTTATATCAACTTCAAAGAATAATTTCTTTTCAGCAGAAATACTTTTATAACTATAATCCAGATACCTTACAAAATGAGAGACATTAATTTCAGTCCTGTTTATTTTTAATCTCTCAGACTCAAGGTCGGATAGTTCAATAATAGAATTAAGAGTATTTAATAATCGGTAACTTGATTTAATAATCTTGTTAGACATTTCAATTACATCTTCATCTTTGGCTTCTTCTGCCATAATCTGAGAGAAGCCGATAATTGAGTTCATCGGAGTTCTTATTTCATGATTAAGGTTGCCTAACAAGTGGGTTTTGAAGTTGTTAATTTCCTTTGCTTTGTTCAGAGCATTTTTTAATTCCAGTTCTAATTCTTTTTGCTGGGTTATATCCTGCTCAATTAAAAGGAAGTGAATTATCTTTCCGTTTTCCTTTGTAATCGGAGAGATTATAAGTGAAGTCCAGTATGACTGTAAATCTTTATTAACATTCAGAACTTCGCCCATCCAGATATTACCCTCTTTAACTTCAGACCATATTTGTTCAGAATTCTGATTTACAAGCGGTTTTACAGAGCTTACTTTCTGTCCGATAACTTCAGTATCAGTAAAGCCGGTCAGATCAATGAATTTCGGATTAACATACTCAACAACCAAATCAGTATTAGTTAATAAAACAGAGGCTGGACTCTGCTTAACGATTTCAGATAAGAACCTTAATTCTTTTTCAGCATTCTTTCTGAATGAAATATCCCGGTTAACTGCTATGATTGCTTTTTGTCCAAGAAAATCTGTGGGTGATAAATTTACTTCAAGATGAATCTTTTTTCCATCATTACCTATTGATTCTATTTCAAATGACGGAACATCAATAAAATCCGCGGCATCAGTTACTTTTTTATACAAGTCCTGTTTATCGCTGCAAAGAGTATAAAATGATGTTCCTATTAATTCAAATTTTTCTAATCCATAAACTTCGCTTGCTCTTGTATTTGTATTTAGTATAATTCCTCTTTCCGGTTCAAAAATAATAATTGCATCATGAGCATTATCAAAAAGGTTTTTATAAGCCTGTTCGGATCTCTTTAATTTATTTTCTGTTAAGATTCTGTCTGTTATATCCTCAGCTATTCCGATAATATTAACAGAAGATTTACTGTTTTTTGATATTGCTTTTAATCTTGAGTTAATCCATCGGGTGCTTCCGTCGGGTCTTACTATTCTGTATTCAATATTTCCAATCAGATTATCTGATAAACGGATTTTATTTATCAGTTCCAGTAATTTTTGTCTGTCTTTAAGATAAATTGTATCCAGCCATTTTTTTGAATCATCAAGTGCTTTTGTTTTATCCATACCCCAAACGCGGTTAAAAGCCGGACTTAAGTAGGTTAACTTTTCACCGTTTTCATCGCTGCTAAGAGTAAATAATACAATATCAATATTATCAGCAATTTGTTTTATTCTTTCTTCGCTTTCGTGAAGTGCCTCCTGAGTAGCCAGAAGGTCAGTTACATCATGAATCGACTTAATTACTTTGGTAACCTTTCCTGTTTCATCTTTCAGTGGAGAATATAATACGTCAACATAAACCGGTTGACCATCGTTTTTTTTATGAATATGCCGGACAAGTTTTGGAAGACCTTTATCAAAAACATTCTGCAGCTCACACTTAATACCGGCATCACAGCAAGGCATATCCAAGTTGTGAGATATCTTATAACACTTTTTACCAAGTATCTCAGAAGTTGCATAACCAGTAGTTTTAAGAGTAGAATTATTTGCATCAACAATATTATAATCTCTGTCAATCACTAAAATATCTTCGTGCATACTATGTAATAAAGACCGGTAATAAGATTCTCTTTCACTAAGAGCCTGCTCTGCCAAAATCCTTTCTTTTTCAATTTCAATACTATTCAATGCAAATGCAATATCTTCGCCTAATGTTTGAAGCAGTTCGATTTCTTCCGTATCAAAACCATAGAGTTCCTGAGAAACAATGATTATATATCCAAAAAATTTTTCTTTTACCAGCATAGGGCATAAAAGAACAATTGGCTGTTTTATGTTGTGATCAGTAAATAATCTATCAACGATATCAAGAGCTTCAGAATCTCTGAATAAAGTAAATTCATTCTTTGAAAAAGGTTTTTCTAAGACATTCTGAATCCTTTTTTTAATAAAATGATTTGTAACTCCGCCTTTGAAAGATTTTTTAAATTTTTCTGAAAACACCAACGGATTTGAAGCAGGGTCCTGCTCATAACTGATCCAGCTTACCAGATAATCTTTTGAATTAACAAGGATTGAGCAGGCTTCATGAAGTAATTTTTCAGGGATGCTTTCTCTTGTAATCAGTTTATCAATGTTTCTTATAGCTTTAAGCAGTTGATTGAGATGCTTTAATGATCTGTCTGTTGATGACTTATAAATGGCTGTTTCAATCATTGCCCCAAGTTCTTTATCACGAACAGGCTTGGTAAGAAATCCATAAGTTCCTCTGTCTTTGCTTCTCCGGATTGTTTCCTGATCAGCATAAGCAGTTAAATAAATCACCGGAATTTCTGATTCTTTATGAATAAGATCTGCTGCTTCAATTCCTGTTAGTTCACCCTTCAATTTAATATCCATCAAAATAACATCAGGAATTTCCTTCAAAGCAAGATTAACAGCTTCAATGCCTGTGGCTACCGGAGCTAATGCGGTATATCCCAATGCATTTACTATTCTTTGAAGCTGTGAAGCAACAATTGCATCATCTTCAACTATTAATATTTTTTTATGATTGATATTGTCAGACATTTTCAAATTTTATAATGAACTTTGTTCCAGAAGTTATATCAAGCTCTATTGTGCCGGCTAACTGATATTTGACCCAGTAGTTAACAAGCTTAAGTCCAAGTGATTCTGTATTTTCCCAATCAAAGTCCTGTGATATTCCTTTACCGTTATCCATAATTATTATTTCAATCAGGTTGTTATTCTTGCTTAGTTTAACATTAATCCTGGCTGTTTTTTCTTTTAAATCGTTAAAAGCATATTTAAGTGAATTTGTCAGAAGTTCGTTTACTATAAGACCGCAGGGCATAGCAGCTTCAACATTAAGAATAACATTTTCTGCTTCCACATTACAAATAATTTCTCTGCCGGCAGCAAATGCCTGAAAAACATGTGAGGTTAAACTTTTAAGGTAGTTCTCCATATCAATCTTAGCAAGATGGTCGGATTGATATAATTGTTCATAGACAAGCGACATTGTTCTGGCTTGTTCCTGTAATTCCCGCAGAAACATCTCAACTTTTTTATCATCAAGCTTATCAATCTGCATTTCAATAAGATAGATCATTGCTTGCAGATTATTTTTTACTCTGTGGTGTACCTCTTTTAGTAAAACATTCTTATCAGAAAGAGCAGCTTGCATTTTTAATTCAGATTTTTTTCTTTCTGTTATATCACGCATTTGTGCTATTATCACTTTTCTGCCAAAATAAATCCCATCATAAATCTGAACTTCAGTGAAAATTTTTGTCTTGTCTTTTTTCTTACCGACAAATTCAATTTTTTGCGATACGCCGCTTTTTGATAATTCAAACTTTCTTTTTATCTCATCAATATCGTTTTCATTCTCGCTGCTGATAAATTCCGGAGTTTTTCCAATCAGTTCATCACGGGTATATCCAAAGAATGAAACCGCTCCATCGTTTACATCAATAAATGTCCAATTATAATCCTGAATAAATATTGCATCGCTGATTGTATTGAAAAGATTTTTATAACTTTGTTCACTTTCTTCAAGTTTATCTTTAACGATTTTGTTTTCGTGTTTGCTTTCGAGCAGCCCTATTAGTTGTGCTGCTTTATTTGTTTCATCACGTTTAAAGATTGTAATCTTAATAAGATACCAGAAAAGTTTTCCGTCCTTATCTCTTATTCTGATTTCTGTTTCTTTAACGGTACCATCGGGCAGGACATTAAGATCAGAGAGAAGGTTATTTAATTTACGTTTATCATCCTGATGAATAATTTCAGAGAATATTTTTTTCCCCTGCAGTGAAATCTCTTCTTCAGTATAACCGAGAAATTTAAACTCCGGGAAGTTTGAATAAATTACTCTCTCTTGATTTAAGTCAATAATGAATAAAATACCTGAGATTGTATTAAGAACTTTCTGAGTAAAAAGCCGGTTGATTTCAAATTCCTTCTTTACAAGCTCTCTCTCATTAATATCCATCATCAATCCAAATATTTCTTTTGGATTTCCATCAGCATCCTTGATAATCTCTGATTTATCAAAGAACCATTTATATTGTCCATCGGCACATTTCCAACGATAAACAAGTTCAATAGTCTCCTTAGTCCAAATCTCTTCCAGTTTGCATTTTACAAAATCAAAGTCTTCTTCGTATAAATTATTTTCCCACAAATCAGATTCACTATTAAAATAATCTTCGCTATAACCAGTTAGCTCAAAAATTTTCTTATCAAATTTTTTAACCAATTGATTATTAATTATTTCACTCTTATAAAAAGCTATTGAGATAGCATATTGCAGAAGATTCTGATAGTTAACACTATTAAAAGAGTTTATTATTTGTTGTTCGGCAGATTTCAAAAGACAGATTGTGCAAAAGTTTTGAATTTAAAAATGTGTTTTAATTAAGTGTTTCATCTTTGTGATGTATTCATTTTAGCCACTTTTATGCCAAAGGTTAATTTAATTGATTGTTTTATGTTATGAGCTGAAAGTGAATTAAAACTGAAACATCCATCTTTTTTATAAAAAGTCTGGCTGTTTTTCATTTTCTGCCGATAACCGCAAGCGATCCTCAGGAAAAATTTTCCGAATGTAATTATTTTTACAAAACGGATTCTTTTACAGGATAATAGTTGACTGAGGCAGGTACTGTAAAGAAGAACTCAGATCCATTTCCAACAGAACTTTCTACCCATATTTTACCACCATGTTTTTCGATGAAATCTTTACATAAGATCATTCCTAATCCCGAACCTTTTTCGTTAGTTGTACCAGGAGTAGTAAAACTCTTATTCATTTCAAACAATAAAGTTTTCTGTTTTGCATCCATACCAACACCATTATCTTTAACAGAAAAGCATATCATATCTTCACACTTATCAGATGTTATATTTATCTCGCCATTTCTGTTTGTAAACTTAATTGCGTTGGTTAAAAGGTTATTGAAAACTGATTGCATCATGTTTTCATCAGCATAAATATATGTGTCTTTATCAAGCTCGTTAATTATCTTAATATTTTTCTGTTCAGCATTTGATGCGAGTAAGGATATTGAATTTTCGGCAGTATTAAATGCATTCATCTGTACCGGATGAAATTCCATTCTGCCTGTCTGGAGTCTGCTCCATTCAAGAAGATTGGTCAATAAGCCGATTGTCTGCTTAGAAATTTCCACAATGCTCGAAGCAAATTCTTTTATCTCAGATTTCTGTAATTCTTCAATGTCTTCAGCAAGAATTTCAGCATAACCGATAAGTGCAACGATTGGGGTTTTAACATCATGAGCAATAATGGAAACAAATTTATCTTTTGTGTCATTTATCTGTCTAAGATCTTCTGCAATCTTAAGTATCTGTAATTCATTTTGTTTCTGATTAGTAACATCCCTCAGCAATAATAAAACTTCATTCTGATGACTCTTTACTACTCTTGCTTCATAATGTTTTGAGCCAAACTGTCCGGGCATCTGAAAATCATAAGTACTTAATTGTCCATTTAATCGTGTTTCCTTTATTGTTCTATAAAGGTCATCTGAAATCTGCTGAGGGAAGACATCCCATAAACTTTTACCGACAAAATAATCTGGTGAGATTGGAAAACCTGAATTGTTGCCTGTTTTATAATCAGTAAAATTTCCGTCATTAGATAAAATAAATAAAATATCCGGAAGGGCTTTGATAATTGCATAATCTCTCCCAATAACATCGCTCATCAATTCATCAATTATTTTTTTCTCAGTAATATCTTCTGCTATACAATCATAAAAAACACTGCCATCAGTTGGATCAAAATATTTTTGTATATACTCAGTTACAACAACAATCCTTCCGTTCTTTTTACGCCATCTTGATTCAACTCCATCTGTATTATTAATCTTTAATAAGTGTTCCTGATATTTCGAAATAGAAAAATTCTCTCTGAACTGGGGATTTTCTTTAAATGATTTAATAAATTCGTCGCGGGAACTGAAGCCAAGCATTCTTATTAATGTCTGATTAGCAAAGACCGGATAACCATCTGATGATATTCTATAGAAAGCAAAATGAGGATTTGCAAAAAAACTTGAAGAAATATTTTCTTCTTTACTCATCTCTAATAGATAATTTTATTTAATATTTTATTAACTATCTGTTTTTTGCATGCATCCTTTTGATATGACTTTATCGAAACACAATTAATAAACCAACGAAAAGAACTTAACTCAAGCGGCAAGTTAAATGCCAATAGAAAATTTTTTTTGTCTCGTAATGGACTTAAAAAACTGGCAAAAATGACGCTTAAATGATTGGATTATGATTGGAATTCTGGCATCCATCTCTTTTTGAAATTAAGTGTGTTTAATTAAGCACTTGAGGCTAATATTAGTCAGAGGGAGAACCCTTACTAATACCCTATCTTAACAAGTGGAAAAATTAAAGTAATTTTTGTTCCGGTTTGTTTCCTGCTTACAATTTCAAAAAGACCACCCATCATTTTAGTCAGTTTACTTGCAATCGCTAAACCTAATCCTGCACCCTGAGACTTTTTTGAATAAACATCATCTTCGTGTGAAAATGGCTCAAGTAAATACTTTATATCTTCCTGATTCATTCCTTCACCGGTATCAGTAACAGTTATATAAGCAAAGTTGTTAAAAATAAAAGAACGAAGCACTACTTTTCCAAGCAAAGTATATTTGATTGCATTTTCTGTTATAGCATAAATAATTTTTTCAAGCTTAACCCAGTCTGTCTTTATCATAATCTCTTCTTCAGAAAGCTCTGTCAGCAGTTCAATATTTTTAAGCTTTGCAGTATTCTTAAGTTTATTATCAACAGATTTAAGAACCTGATTACAGTTTAAATAAACATAATCGAATGTAACTTCACCTGATTCAATTTCAGACATATCAATAATGTGATCAAACAGATGTGAAACACGAGACATTACATCCTTAACAAGACTAATAAGCTCAGAAACATTTTGATAGTCGCCGGCTTTTATACTATCCTCTAAGATATCAGCATATCCTGAAATTGCGTTAAATGGTGTTCTGATTTCATGTGACATATTTTCAATGAAAGAGGTTTTAAGTTTATTAAGCTGTACTTCCTTTTCGTACGCAGTTTTCATTTTGGTCTGATAATTCTGCTGATCAGTTATATTATTAAAACTAATCATCACATAGGATTCATCCTCAGTACTTATATCCATTAAAGTAATTTTACAACTGTAATGAACAAGATTAAATTTCTCTTTAAACTCAAATGTAGGCAGCGATTCGTTAAGTAATATTTCACTGTTTTTAACTATCTTCTTTAGAATCCCTTCAGTAAAAATTGATCTAATATCTGTATTTATAATTCCGGATTTTTCAAGATTGAATACTCTGAAAAAACTATTATTACCGGTTTCAAAAAAGAGTTTATCATTTTTTCTTTTGATGATAAACAATGGATCGCGGATATTATTGATTATTGATTTGAGCTTGTTTTCAGACTCTTTAACAATCAGGTTTTTCTGAATATAATCGGTTATATCGTGTGCAATAAGCATAAAAGCATTTGAGTCTGCATTGGGATTTAAGAAAGGTGTTAACCTAAGCTCTTTAAATCTTAATATGCCTTTGTCTTTTAACGAAATAATTTTTACCCAGTTTTGTTTAAGAAAGAACGCTCTTTCGGCTGTCAGCAGATCAGCTTTTGATAAAAAACTTTCCAACGGAACACAGAAAAATTTTTCGTAAAGTTCCTCAATCCCAAATCCTAATATCTCTTCCATCGAATGAGATAAAAATGATATCTTACCTTTCGAGTCAATTGTCATCAAAGGAATGCTTGCAAACTCAATAGCTGCATGAATAGAATTAATCCTGTCTTCAAGAATTATTTCTTTTTCAGTACGATGAAAAACAATAAGCAGATATTGTGTGTTATCAATTTCTATTCTTTCAATCCCTGCATTGTATTCGCCTGATGTTGATTCAGAAAAATTTTTAACATTAATATTTATATTGATGTTTGAGTAACTGCTGGCAAAAAAATCTGATAGGATTTTAGCGAAGTTTATATCCGCCTGAAGTTGTGATATATTTGAAATATTATTTAACCCGAAAGAAATCTGAGCTGCCTGATTTGAAAAAACGATTGCGTTGGTACGATTGATAACAATAATCGGTTTGGATTCTGCTAAAACAGTAATCGGAATAATATCTTCCTGAATGACATTATTATCAAGAGCAGCTGCTTCTTTATAATCTAACATTGATATTCAATATCTTGATAATTTTCTTATTGCTGTTATCCGGCGAAAAGTACCGCAAATGATTAGTTATTACTTCTCCGCTTACTTTCTCTACAAATGAAATTATATTTCTATGAATCAGGGATAATTCATATTGAAGTTTTTTTTCTGCTCCATCTAAAAAAAATGAATTTATTTCCGGATCATCCGAACTTTTTAAAAGAATGCTGTCATACGAAACAAATTTTTCAAACAACCAGCTTAAATATTCTGTGGAAGAAGCTGTTGGTAATTCAGAATAGACCTGAGGATCAAAATCAAATGAAATTGTAACATTGTACTTGTGCTCAGAACTGCTGACTACAGTCCCGTTTGAAATACTGTAATTAATATCTGTTGTTTTATTATCGATTAAACTTATTCTTGTTCTAAACAATAATTTATCTACAATAAACTCTAAAATGAATTCATCATTATCGTTGTGCTCTAAAGATTTTAACTGCCACTTAAGATTGGATAAATATTTAAAAGCAGAGGAAAAACTTAGTGAGTCAGATATGCTTGATTTATTACCATTAATTACAGATAAGGAACTACCGCTTGCAGAATAGCGATTATTGCCCTTTAGCTCGTTTGCATTGGCGATATTTTCGATTTTTTTCAGCATTTTCCCAGTTCTCCACTACATTATCGAAAAACTTAAGGGAAAATTTAGCTTATAAAATCAATCAAATTTGATCATTTTACTCTGATCAGTATAATCTATTATTTCAGGATTTTCTAACCTTGTAAGCTGCTGAACAAAAGTTTGTATTCTTTCCATAGCTTGCTGGATTATCTGAAAATCTTCTTCTGTTTGTTCTGTAGCTTTGTCTGAAACATTTTCTTTAAGATCATTTACAGCAAGTTTCAGGCTGCTCAAAGGATTGTTAATTTTATGCCCTATAGTGCAAGCAAGTTCGATTATCGCTTTCGTGTGCTCAATTGATTTAAGTTCTCTTTGAAGATTGAATATTCTGATACCAGATTTAATTCGAGCAATAAGTTCCTGATTCTCGATAGGCTTCATTAAAAAATCATCTGCGCCAACATCCAGCCCGGTTACTCTATCTCTTAAAGAAGTTCTTGCAGTTAAAATAATGTAATAGATAAGTTTATACTTCTCATTACCTTTAATCCGATTACAAAGTTCGAGTCCATCCATAACCGGCATAGTCCAGTCAGCAAGGATAACTTTTGGTTGAAAAGTTTCCAGTGCAGCCAGAGCTTCTTGTCCGTTATTAGCTGTAAGAACTTCAAAATTATTTTTAGTAAGCAGTTTTTCAAGAATATATCTTGTATCACGCTCGTCTTCTACGACAAGTATTTTATCTTTTTCTTTTTCAGTCAATTTGCTATTAAAGTATTAATTTTTTTTAAAAATCTATTATAATCCAAAATAGGTTTTGATATTATATCTACTGCCTTGGTTTCATTCAGTAAATTTTTAACCTGGCTTGATAATGAATATGCAGTAACCAAGACCACAGGTATATTCTTAAATTCTTCATTAGATTTAATAATCTGAGCAAGTTTAATTCCATCTGTTTTAATACCGTTAAGATAAGTATTACTTAGATTTATATCCATTAAAATTAATCCAACATCTTCATTGAATAAAGTATCTAATATTTTATCTCCGTCATCAGTAACAGTTACATTGAATCCATTCTTGTTAAAAAACATTGAATAAAATTGCTGTGTTATCATGTCGTCTTCAACAACAATAATTCTTTTCATTGTGGTGCCTCGGTAGCAAATTTAATAATTATACTAATTCGTCTGTTCACCAGATTAAAGGGGTCTTTCTTATCGAGCAATCTGGTATCGGCATATCCTCTTATTTCATCAATACGTACCGGATCCAGCCCGCTTGCAACGATTACTCTTCTTGCAGAATTTGCACGATCAACACTTAATTCAAAATTTGTATAGCCTCTTCCATCATTTGGATAAGGTCTGGCATCAGTATGACCTTCAATTATCAGTTTGTTGGGTATCGCCTTAAGATTCTTACTTAATTCATAGAGAAGTTTTTTAGCATCCTCTCTGAGTTCTGATGTTCCTATTTCAAAAAATACAGCATCGTTGGATTCTATCATTTCAATTCTTAATCCTTCATTTGCAATTTCTATTTTAATCTGATCCATCAGATAAGCAAAATCACTGTTAGAAGATAAATTGCTGACTATTGAATCTTTCATTGCATTCAGTCTTTCGATTTCCTGTTCTCTTTGTTTTACTTTGTCTATTATTTCTTTCGCTTTGTCCGACGGCAATTCAAATACTCCGCCTTCAATAATAGATATCCCCTTCATTTTATCAGAAAATGCAATAGGATCTTTAAAATATCCAGCTACATTTTTTATAACTTCTTCACTTTGTCCTAAAACCCAAAGTACGATAAACAAAGCCATCATTGCAGTAACAAAATCAGCATAGGCAACTTTCCAGGCACCGCCGTGATGCCCTTTGTGTTTATTTACTTTTTTTACAACAATAATATTTTCTTTATCACCAAGCATCTAATCAGTTTTTCCTCTCATATACTTTTCCAATTCACTAAAAGTTGGTCTTTCATCTGTAAAGATAGTTCTTCTTGCTATTTCAACTGCAATTATCGGAGGATTACCTTTTGCATAAGCAACAACACAGGTTTTTATTGTTTCAAGATATCTCATTTTTTCTTCAAGAGCTACTTCCATATTTGTTGCCAAAGGTCCAACAAATCCATAAGCTAAAAGAACCCCAAGGAAGGTACCAACCAACGCAGCAGCAACATGATGCCCAACAGCAACTGCACCAGCATCAATGGAGCCCATCGTAACAATAATACCCAAAACTGCTGCAACAATACCAAGACCCGGGAAAGCATCACTCATTTTTGTTATTGCATTAATTGCCGGCTTTGTTTCAGCTTCAAGAGTTTCAATTTCTGCATCGATTAAATTTTCCAGTTCGTGCGGCGGTACTCCGCCAGAAAGCATAACCTTCATTGTATCACAGAAAAAAGTTTTAGCAAGTTCATTCTTTATAAACTTTTGATTCTTGGAAAGAATATCGCTTTCTTCAGGCGATTCAACGTGCTTTTCAATTGCAAGAAGTCCTTCTCTTTGAGCAAGAAGAAATAAATCATTAAAAGCTTTAAGCAGCTCCAGATAATCTTCTTTTGAGTAAGCATGGGATTTAAAAATGCTTGGAATAGTTTTAATAATTTTTTTAATAACACCAACGGGAGCAGAAATTAATAAACTGCCAATAGCTGCTCCAATAATAACGACATACTCTGCAGGCTGAATCAATAGAATTACATCTCCACCGGCAAGTACAAAACCTCCTATAACAGCAGCAGCGACAACAATTACACCTATAATTACAAACATTTAATTCTCCCCCTTTAGTTCCATTTGAGTTTTAGGTATCAGAGAAAACATTTTTTCACATTGCTTAATAATAAAGTTCCAGTCAACTTTATCAGAAGTAAGGTTAAACTCAAGATTTCTGCAAATATCAGTAACCTCCGGCAATCCAACAGTTTTTCCAACTCCTTTAATCTGATGACAAACGACTCTCAGTTTATTTTTATCCCTCCTGTTCACACTATCTACAATTATTTTTTTCTGTGAAACAAATGAATTGATAAAAATCTTTTGAAGTTCGGAAACAACATCATCCTTAAAATCAATTGACTGATAATCTGCACTTATTTTTTGTTCAAGTTTATAACCGAGTAATTCGTTAACTGCACCAATGAGTTCATCTACATTAAACGGTTTGATCAGAACTTTATCAGCACCATTTTCCATTGCGGCAAACATATTGCTTTTATTTACGTTACCGCTAAGAATTATGACAGGAATATTTTTAAGATCATCTATTACTTTTTTTATCTGCAAGGTTTTTATTCCATCAAGGTTTGGCATAAGAATATCAAGAATCATCACATCAGGTTTTTTTTCAAGCGCCTTCTGAATACCAAACAAACCATCTTCACAGCTTTCAGTCTTGCAATTATATTCATCAAAGACCCTGGTTAATGATGCACGAGTAACATCAGAATCATCAATAATCAATATAAACGGTATTTTAGATTTCATCATTTTCAGTCGATCTTTTTTATTTTGAGTTTGGAGAATCCTGTCGGTTTTTCTTTAATTGATTTTGCAGCTTGTAACGAGCTTTCTTTTACTTTATCATATAACTCCGTTCTTACAATCTGAATATTTTGCGGAGCATCAATACCGATTTTAACTGTGTTATCTGATATTGAAATAATCTTAACAGTAATACCGCTGCCTATTTTAATTTCTTCATTAAGTTTTCTGGTTAGTATTAGCATTTTTCAACTTTATTTTTCTTCGATAAAAAGATTGTAATCAATAGGATATTTATCGCTATCGATAATTTTCTGAAACCCGCTCTTAGAGTCCTGATTAATATATACCGGTGCTTTAAGATTTACTTTAACATCTTTAGGATTTCTATTAAGAATAACGATGCCGAAAGCCTCATTATTTTCAACTGAGGGATAGTGTTCATCAATTACCCTGATCCCAATCATCGGGAAAGATATTTCCGGCTGTTCAACGGAAGTGAGCCAATAAAAAAGTTCTTCATCTGTTTTGACCAGCAAGTACTTGTGGAGATGTTCAAAACCAAAAAGTCCTTCGGCAAAATAAATTATCAGGTCTTCATTAAATTCAATTTCACCAAATTGTTGTGTTTTAATTTTCATAATCCTTAACTATTTAATTATTACTATATCTACTCTTCTGTTTGCAGCTTTTCCATCCGATGTTTGATTTGATTCCAACGGTTTATATTCTGAGTAACCAACAATCGAAAGTTTTTCAGGGTCTAAACCTTGTTCTGTCATCAAATAATAAGCCGTATTTAATGCACGGGAGACTGATAAGTGCCAATTAGACGGAAATTGATATGTGTTAATCGGTACATTATCAGTATGTCCTTCTATTCTTATATCATTCGGAAGTCTTCTAATAATTGCGGCTAATTGCTGCAATACGATTTTTGAACTTTTTTTAAGTTCTGCGCTGCCGGATGGAAACACAATATCTTCCAGAATATGAATTGTTACGCCTCTGGAATTTTCTTCCAGCTTAATTGAACTGGAATAATTATTTTTTTCAATCAAGTTGTTAACTTCGGACTTAAGACTCGTCAAAGGAGTTGTAACCGGTAATTCTTTCTCGGGAAAAATCTTTATTGTTTTATGATCACTGCCAAAGACATTACCGATAGCATTAACCATTTTTTCATACTTCTGCACGTCCAGATTTGAAGCCGTATATAATAATATAAACAGCCCAAGCAGTAAAGTAATCAAATCTGCATAGGTAATAAGATAACGGTCCTTTTCACCACTCTCACTGAAAGGTGATTCTTCAAACTCATCTATCTTAAAATTTTTCCTAACTCTCTTTGCGGAAACATGCTCTCTTGATCTTTTTGCGGAAGCATGCTTATTAGTCTTGCTTTGACCATTGCCGGGATGTCTCCACTCTGCAATGCCAAAACTCCCTGTAAAGAAAGTTCCATCATTTGTTTCTCTTCTTGATGACATTTTTTAAGTTTATCTGCAATTGGTAACCAAATTAAATTTGCACTGAACACGCCCCATAATGTTGCGATAAATGCAGTAGCAATACTTTTAATTAAAGTATTAGGATCAGCACCAGCATGAGAAAGAGCCATTATCAAACCCATAACCGTACCGAGTATTCCCATAGTTGGGGCATAACCGCCCATTTTTGTAAAAATAAATATATTAGAGTAATGTCTTTCCTGAACCGCTTTTATTTCAAGCTCAGCCATATCCAATAATGAATCCGGATCTGTACCATCAACAGCA
>Ga0116194_1000150_pt1 | contig 80852 bp, 58 predicted proteins | sample AD_SCU001_MetaG_FD_89887 | JGI IMG/M metagenome (GOLD analysis project Ga0116194, IMG submission 89887) | Active sludge microbial communities of municipal wastewater-treating anaerobic digesters from China - AD_SCU001_MetaG | ecosystem: Engineered > Bioreactor > Anaerobic > Digestate | place...
CCGGTAGTGGCTGGCGATTCAACTGCCGGCGTGGCTCAGTTCTCGGTAACCGGCGCCACTTCTGAGAAACTTGCCGATGTCGAAAAGAGATACTATGACACTTACCTGCAGTACAACCGCATGGTTGAAGCCAACGATCAGGAAGGCGCCAAAAAGGTATTCGAACAGCTGAAAGTTTACTCAGACGAATATAACAGCCTCAAAAAAGCTGTTAAGGCTGAATAAGCAAGCGTTTAATTGATCTCAGAGCAGAGAACGGCTGAAGTTGCCGTTCTCTGCTGTTTTAGGCAGTTGCCGTCTTGACGCGGCGCTGGTGGCATAGTAACATGCTCGCGCCAAAGTATTTTTTCTGTTGAGGTGCCCGTGGATATTCTTGTTTTGGGTTCTGGAGCCAGAGAACACTCTATCGTACATGCGCTTGCCAAGTCTCCGTCAGTGCATAAGATCATTGCTTGCCCCGGAAACATCGGTATGGCCAGTATCCCAATCTGTAAACGGGTGCCGTTCAAAGATAACGCTGAGCTGGTCAGATTCTGCAAAGATAGAATCGCGCTGGCCGTAGTCGGCTCGTCAAAATTCGTCGAAGAAGGCACCGTCGATGCTCTGGCGCTTGCCGGAATCCCGGTTATCGGCCCGGCAGCCGATGCCGGTAGAATTGAAACCAGCAAGGCTTTTGCCGCGAAGTTCATGGCCCGGCATCATATTCCGTCGCCGCTTACCCGAATCGTGGTCAATGCGGCTGAAGCCGAACAGGCCTTTAGTGAAAGTCCGAATCTGCTGGTGGTTAAATGCGACGGCTTCTCGCACGGTACCGGTGTTGCCGTCTGTGACACCCCCGAACAGGCGAAGAGCGCAGCAACCAGGTTTCTCAATCTGCATAGCCCGCCGCTGATCCTGCAGGAAAAAATCACCGGCATCGAATGTTCTTACACCATTCTGACCGACGGTCAGCAGTGGGTTTCGTTCAGCTCCTGCCGCGATTACAAACGCGCCGACGACGGCGAAACCGGCCCCACCACTGGCGGTATGGGTGCTGTAAGCCCATCGCCAGATCTGACGCCTGAACTTGACCGGGTGATCATCGATACTATCGTGCAGCCGGTCGTTAATGGCATGAAGGCCGATAACCTGCTTTATCGCGGTTTTCTCTCAATTCAGCTGATGCTCACCGCGGCTGGGCCAAAGGTTCTTGAATTCAATGCCCGCCTCGGCGACCCCGAGACCCAGAGTATTCTCACCCGCTTTCGCGGTGATCTTGCCACCCTGTTGAAAGACTGCTCGATGGGCTGCCTGACTTCAGTTGGCTCTGAAGTGGCCTTTGGCCGTCACTCAGCCGTTTCGGTGGTAATTGCCCGAAAAGGTTACCCTGATAACGAAACCGGTGAACCGCTGGTGCGCGGCCTCGACAAGGTCAGCGATTCGCTGGTATTTTTCTCCAGCTGCAAAAGGGCTGAAGACTCAGAAGACTATAAATTCAGAAGCGGCCGTCTGATCAGTGTCACCGCCGTCGGCGAAAACCTCGAAGAGGCCAGAAGCAAATGCTACGGCGACATCGCCAGGCTTGATCTGGCCAATGTCAAGTTCCGCAACGATATCGGCAAAGCGCTCTGAGCAGAGATTAACACCGATAATGCAGAATCCGGCCACGGATAAGCACCCGATTAACCGTGGCCGCAGATGAACTTAATGTTAAGCCGGCCACGGATGAACGCGGATAGACACGGATAAGAAAAGCATAATCTGGAAGAAAAGGCGACAGCTCTTCTGAATTTCTGAAAAATGCGCGAAATGTTCTGAAATTGATGTTTTTCAACAGGCGCGTTTCAGAGACTGCCGATCGCCAGATATGAAAAAATACTCGCAGACAGCCAGAGAATTAAGCCAAGCAGCAATGGTGACAGTCCGACCTTTTTGAGTGTTTCTATTGATAATTTTGTTCCGATGAGAAACATCGATAAAACAAGCAGCTGGCGGCCAATTGCCACCAGAGTTGCCCATAAACTCTCATGCGCAGGCAGCATGGTTCTTGTCAGTGCTGCGGCGATAAATCCGAAAATGAACCAGGGAAATACATTCGTTTGTCTGGAACCGCTGAAGTAGCTGCTTACAATGACGAACGGCGTTATCCACAACGCTCTGGCCAGCTTAACGGTCGTTGCAACTGCCAGTGCAGTCGCACCATAATGACTTGCTGCCCCTACGACGCTGCTTGTGTCGTGAATTGCGAGGCCCGCCCAGACCCCGAAATCATGCTGCGACATCTTCAGCCATTTCCCGATAACCGGAAAAATAAGCAATGCCACCGAATTAAGCGAAAAGACCGTGGCGAGTGAAACGGAAGTTTCTTCGTCTCGCGCTTTGATGGCGGGCGCCATGGCCGCAATAGCGCTGCCGCCACAGATCGCGGTGCCAAATGCGATCAGCTTTGCAAGTCTCGGTTCCATTTTCAGCCACGTGCCAAAAAGATAGCCAAGAAAGATTGTGAGTGAGATCCCGACCACCGTTACCGGGAGAGAAGCCCACGCCTGGCTGACAACCTCAGCCAGTGACAGGCCGAAACCGAGCATTATAACGGCAATCTGCAGTAGATTGCGGCTCCAGACCGAGCCTGTTTCGGCGAAAGGGTTTTTTAACAATAGACCGAAAAGAATTCCGGTTACCAGAGCCGTTCCCGGGCTGATCCCCGGAATCAGGCAGGCAGCTGCGAGAACGAAGAAAAGGGGTTTTTGCAGTTTTTCCAGCTTCATGTTGATTACCTCGTGAGAGTTAATCAAATAGTATACGTAAATTAAAATAAATAAAAATTGTTAAATATTATAAAATTAATTAGTTTAGTTTATTAAAAAATGATTGGAAGCAGGAGCGGCTTATGAATGTATCTCTGAGACAGCTTGAGGTTTTTGTTGCCGTGGCGAAGCTTGGGCATGTCACCAATGCCGGTGAAGAGCTTGGTATGACCCAGGCAGCGGTCAGTCTGAATCTGGCGCACCTCGAAAGACAGTTGAAAGGAAATCTGTTTGATCGTATCGGAAAAAAGCTGATATTGAATGATCGTGGCAGGTTGCTGCTGCAGGAGGCTGTCGAAGTTCTGGGCCGCGCTAAAATAATGCTGGAAAGGGTTGCCAGTCGACCCGGCGATCCGGCCGGCATACTTAGAATCGGTGCAAGTACAACAATTGGCAACTATCTTCTGCCGGCGGTGATCGGTCGTTTTTCCCGTCGTTATCGCAGGGCCAGAATAGATCTCGTGGTTGGAAATACCAGTCAGATAGAAGATGAACTGGCGGCCGGCCATCTAGACCTTGGATTGATTGAAGGCCCGGCGCACAAATCCGGTCTGGTTGCAAGAGACTGGCGTGGTGACGAGCTGGTGATAATCGCTTCTCCTGCCAACCCACTGGCCGCCAAAAAGAAAATAACGGTCAGAGATCTGGCCCGGGCAGCCTGGCTGGCCAGGGAACAGGGTTCCGGTACCAGAGAAATTTTCGAGCGGGCAATGCAGGCGGTTGGAGTAAGGCCTGAACTGAAATTCGAGCTCGGGCACACAGAAGCGATCAAGCAGGCTGTGATTGCCGGAATGGGCGTTGCCTGCCTGTCGAAACTGGCTGTTGCCAGAGAAGTTACCACTGGCCTGTTGTCAGAGATAAATCACCCTTTGAATCTGCAGCGTCGGTTGCAGATTCTGCTCCGGCAGGGCAGCCAGGAAACACCGCTTCAGCAATCAATGCTCGCATACCTGTTTCGAGCTGAGTTTCTACAGGAGTAAGCCCCGGCAGTCAGAAAACAGGAGTTTTTCAGTCCGGTTTTCTGCTTTGCCGGATTTATATCATTTCTGCGCAGAAAATTTTCCGGCCGCGAATGTTACGGCTTTTCTGTAAAAGATCAAGATTGCGCTTTTGTACGGCATGTAGTAAGAAGTAAGCGTTTTAGTCCGTGAGAAGTTATTGAGGAGAGAAGCGATGCGTGGCATTAGAAGTCTTTTGTTTATTGTTTTGTGTCTGTCTTTGAGCACTTTATGGGCTGAAGATGTCGGTAAAAAAGATTATCCGGGCGCGAATGTGGTGGCGCAGGAGATTGAAAATCATCGGCTGATGCTTAAGTCTCTGCAGGATTTGCAGAAATCATCAGATGCCTCTGTGAAAGCTAATCGGAAGTCTTTTGAAGAATTGATGAATTACCTGAATGCGGCGCTTATAAGTTTCGAGTATCTCGATTCTCTCTGGGCCGGTAAGCCAGGAGAAGCCTATAAAGCCAATGAATCCGAGATAAAGTCTGCCAGTCTTCCATGCGCCTGTAATGGCGAAGGCATGTGTGATGCCTGTGGTGGTGATGGTTATGTCTGGTTTGCAGAGATTAAAAGTAAGGCAATAAGGTGCAAAAGATGCAAAGGGACAGGGAAGAACGAATTCTCTACTGATTGTGTCGGTTGCAGAGGATCAGGTTGGGCAAATGCCCATCCAACTTCGCCTGCTGTCAGATAACCTGATAACCGAGCTATAAAGCAAAAGGGCTGCCGGTTAAGGCAGCCCTTTTGCTTTACAGCGGATTTTGATCAGATCAGTTTTTTGAAGATTGTGAATTTTGAGAGGGTCTTGAGCAGCCAGAATTTTTTGCCCTGGAGATCGTCGGGGCCAAGAACTGATTCGACTTCACCCTTTTCATTGATACTGATTTCATACTGAGCAGATTTGGCGATATCGTCGAAAATACTGTCGCGGAGTTCTTTGGCGAATTCAGCTGATTTAACCGCTGCTACGACTTCTGAATTGACCTGTTCGCTGAGATAATCGAGGTTGTAGGTGCCGACTACGCCGATCTTGCGGTCGAATACCCAGTTTTTGGCATGCAGCTTGTTCGAACCCTTATAGACATAGATTTTGATGCCGGGGATTTCTTTGAAAATGCGTTTCCAGTCGGCGTAGAACATGGCCTGGGTGGCAAGACTGTCGGTAGAAGCGGGGCTGTTGGTATGCATGATGATCGGAATACCGCGCTTGCCGGCGCGCTTGAGGGCGTTGAACATGCGCTCGGTAAGAACGACGTAGGGGTTCTGCAGGAGCACTTCGCGTTTGCAGCCGTCGATGTATTTGATCATCTGATCGGTGATGTCGTTGCGGGGGCCACCGAGAGAGTGCTTGTCGATGATTTTTACCGGGGCCTGGATGGCGCTGGCGAACGGATCGAAGCCTGAAAAATCACGCAGGTGCCCGTAACCGGAGAGTTCTTTCATGAAGTCGGCAGCGGCAGTCAGATATTTTTTGTTCGCACCTTTACGGGCTACGAAACTTTCATTCAGCAGGTGATTGTACATCGTGTCATAAGCGGCGTTGAGCGGGTCGCTCATGATATCGACGTTGCCCCAGAGCTCTTTTGCAATTTTAAAGGTTTTAAGTTTGCTGAATTCTTCATCAAAGGCATAGTCAAGCTGTTTTGCAACTTCAGTGCTTTTGACAACCACGTCACAGTCACGGTAGGCGCCGGGGTGATCTTCGGGCTCAAGGAAATAATCCATTGAGACGTTGCGGCCACCGATGATCGAGATTTCTTCGTCGACAACGATGATCTTGTCATGGTTCGAAGCGATGAGCTTGCGAACATCAGTGAAAACGCTGAGAAGGTTAGTGTGAACCGGGTTGAAAACCTTGATTTCGACGTTGTCGAATTCGCCGAGTTCCTGCAGGAAGTCCTGGCCGAGCAGTTTACGGGTCAGCTGCTTGGTGCCGCGTGCGTCGAGCAGAAGTCTGATTTTGACACCCTGCTGTGCTTTTTTGAGAAGCATGCCAAGCAGAGAATAGCCGAAAATATCCTTTTCCATGATGAAATACTGGACATCGATCGAGTGTTTAGCTTCTTCGAGGCATTTCCAGCGGGAATACCAGGATTTTGAGTTGCTGTAGAACAGGCTGATTTCACTGAGTTCGTTGCTGCTGCCGTTGGCGACTTTGAACTTGTCAAAAGTTATGTCGACAGAAGGTGCGAATCTCGAACCCATTTCTTCATACCAGACCTGGAACTTTTCGAAGTCGTTCTGGGTCTTGTTAAAGTCCAGCATTTTACCGGCATAGCCGAACCATCTGGTTACTTTGACCGGGAAGGCCAGCCATGAGGTGTTGCGATATTTTTCGTAACCGGCCTGGGAAACGCCGTAGGTTGAGTTCAGGGCGTTTTTCCACTGTATATGTTTCTGGCCGGCAGCCAGGTAGTTCATACGTTCTTTAGCCAGCAGAGCCAGTTTTGAATTCGGGGCGTTACGGCCGATCTGCGCAAGAAGAGTTGAGGCTGTTTTAACATCATCTTTGAGCAGTTCGTAAGCCTTGGCGAGCTCATAGCGGGCGAGGTCGGCGTATTTTGAGCCGGCACTCGATTCGATGAAACCGGCGAGCAGTTTCATTGCCTGATCGGGGTCTTTGCGACCCTTTTCCGACCAGAGCTGTTCGAGAATTCTTCTCAGCCCGGTGGGAAGCTGCTGTTGAGCGACGGTTGCCGATCTTTCACCCTCACCGGTAGCGACAAAGGTGGCTGCTTCTGAAAGGGTGTCGACTTCGGCGGCGGTGCCGGTCTCAATTGCAGTCGCCTTATCGGTCGCTTTGTTGAGATTGCCTTCGTAAAGCGCCTTGGCGGCCTTGTAGGCATTGAGGTAGCCCTGTACTTCACTGGCGGGCTTGCCTTCGTTGACGGCGTTACGATAAGCATTGTAGGCAGACAGATAGCTTTCGTAATCTGAACGGGCGTCAGCAGATGCCGGAACATTGCCTGCCAGAACCAGCAGCAATACGAGCATCAATGAAAATAGTTTTTTCATAAAAACAGCCTCCACGATTAGCTTAACAATAACATTATACTCATGGAGGGTATGACCGGGAAGGGTACCGAATCAAAAAAATATAGAAATACGAAGATTTTCAAAAAAAGTTTTCTAAAAATCTAAATTTTTGCCGGGCTCATGCTTTGTCAAATTTGAACTAGTGATTATCCGTCATTCCTTCGGGGCATGAGTCCATGCTTGTCCCCGAAGGGTGGAGCGGGTGCTGAAATCTTTGTTGGTAATGGCTTAGACGCCTGCGTTCGCAGGCATGATTCCCAGTTCTGCTATTCAGCCGCAGTTTTGGCTTTAGGCGCGAAGGTGAAGCTGAGCACCAGCATGAAAAAGGCGGCGATCAGCGGCAGAATAACCATGCGCAGTATGAACGGGCCCTGATAAAGAAATACTTTAGCCTTGCCGGGCTGTTCCTGGGTGAGGCGCAGCAGATAGGTGCCGGGGCCCTGGTGCCTCGACAGAAAACTCTGCCATTTTGCCGGGTTTGGCAGAAAGGTGGTCGGGTATTTGCGCAGGGCGAACTTTCGGTTGAGCAACAGTTCGCCTTTCGGCGAAATCAGTTCTACCTCGCCGGCAAAGTCGCCGTCTTCAGATTTGAGATCTATCTGAATCGGGTCGACGCCATTGGCAACGAGAGACAGTTCTGTCGTCGCCGGCATCGGGTAGCCCTCAGCAGCAACGACGCCGAGAGAACCTTCGCCGATCGGGTTGTTCAGGTAGGCCGGATCGATGATCAGACCGCCAACGACCATGATGATGGTCAGAACAAATGTTGAAGCGACCTTTCTTTTCCAGTTTGCCAGAAACAGATTCATGATCGCGGCCCTCCTGATTCATTTATTGGCAGACAATTCAACCCAGCGCCAGGCGGTCACCTCTGACGACAATCGGCGCTGTGGTTCCGTCGGCAACCGTGCCGGTAATTATAGCACGCGCCAGCAGAGTTTCTACCTCTTTCTGTAGCAGTCGTTTCAGTGGCCGGGCGCCGTATAATGGGCTGTATCCGCGTTCTATGAGCCACTGCCTGGCTTCAGGTGTAACTTCGAGACTGATGCGGCGCTCGATCAGACGTTTCTGAATCGAGTTGATCTGCAGGTCGATTATCTTGTCGAGTTCACTGCGTTTGAGTGGCGCAAACAGCACGATATCATCGACGCGGTTGAAGAATTCGGGTTTGAAGAAGCGCTTGACTTCGGCCATCACCTTGTCACGAGTGCTTTCATCGATCTCGCCGCCTTCGCCGATCTCGCTGATCAGCGTCTGGGCACCGAGGTTGCTGGTCATGATGACCACGACATTGCGAAAATCGACGGTGCGGCCACGGGAGTCAGTCAGGCGACCATCGTCGAGAATCTGCAGCAGAACGTTGAATACTTCGGTGTGCGCCTTTTCGATTTCGTCGAAAAGCACGACCGAATAGGGTTTGCGCCGCACCGCTTCAGTCAGCTGGCCGCCGTCGTCATGGCCGATATAACCCGGAGGTGCGCCAATCAGGCGCGAAACCGAGTGCTTTTCCATGTATTCGCTCATATCGATACGCACCATGTTTTCTTCGGTGTCGAACAGTGATTGGGCAAGTGCTTTTGCCAGCTCGGTTTTGCCGACTCCGGTCGGGCCAAGAAAAATAAACGAACCGATCGGCCGGTGCGGGTCTTTGATGCCGGCACGCGAGCGGATAACCGCATCGGTAACCAGATTAACCGCGTCGTCCTGACCAATGACTCGCTGGTGCAGGTGTTCATCGAGGTGCAGCAGTTTTTCCTTTTCTCCTTCCATGAGGCGGGTTACCGGAACCCCGGTCCAGCGGCTGACGATATCGGCAATTTCCTCTTCGGTGACTTCTTCGCGTACCAGTTTGCCGGTATTCTGCTTCTGTTTCAGCTCATCTTCAAGATTTTTGAGCTGTTTGAGAGCTTCGGGAAGCCTGCCATGCTTGAGCTCGGCGGCCTTGTTGAGGTCGTAGGCACGCTCGGCTTCGCTGATTTCCTGGTTCAGCTTTTCGATGAGTTCGCGCTGGGTCTGCACCCGTTTGATGACGCCACGTTCGCTCTCCCACTGGGCTTTCATGGCATCGCCACGGTTTTTCAGATCGGCGAGTTCCTTGCGCAGAGCTTCAAGGCGGGTGAGGCTCTGCTCATCTTTTTCTTTGATCAGTGCCGCTTCTTCGATTTCGAGCTGCATGATGCGGCGGGTGACTTCGTCGAGTTCGGCCGGCATCGATTCGATATCGGTGCGGATCATCGCGCAGGCTTCGTCGACGAGGTCGATGGCCTTGTCAGGCAGAAAGCGGTCAGAGATATATCGGTGCGACAATGTCGAAGCGGCGACCAGGGCGCGGTCCTGAATTTTGACGCCATGGAAAACCTCGAAGCGTTCTTTGAGGCCGCGCAGAATCGAGATGGTGTCGGTAACATCAGGCTGTTCGACAAGAACCGGCTGGAAACGGCGTTCGAGGGCCGCGTCTTTTTCGATGTATTTGCGGTATTCATCGAGGGTGGTGGCGCCGATGCAGTGCAGTTCACCGCGGGCCAGCAAGGGTTTGAGCATGTTGCCGGCATCCATCGAGCCTTCGGCTTTGCCGGCGCCGACGATGGTGTGCAGTTCGTCGATGAACATGATGATCTGGCCATTGCTGCTTTTAATTTCTGCCAGCACGGCCTTGAGACGCTCTTCAAATTCGCCGCGGTATTTGGCGCCGGCGATCAGTGAGCCCATATCGAGGGCAAAAATAGTTTTGTCGCGCAAACTTTCGGGCACGTCGCCCTGCAGAATGCGCTGTGCCAGGCCTTCAGCGATGGCGGTTTTACCGACCCCCGGTTCACCGATGAGCACCGGGTTGTTTTTGGTTTTGCGTGAGAGAATTCTGGTAACGCGGCGGATTTCGGCGTCGCGGCCGATGACCGGGTCGAGTTTGCCGCTTTTTGCCATGGCGACGAGGTCACGGCCATACTTAGCCAAAGCTTCGTAGGTCTGCTCGGGGTTGGCAGACGTGATGCGCTGATTGCCGCGCACTGCGGTCAATGCCTGCAAAAACTGGTCGCGGCTGAGGTTCAGTTCAGCGAAGATTTTGCCGACTGCTGTTGAGGAGCCGCTTTCAATCATGGCGAGCACCAGATGCTCGACCGAGAGATACTCGTCTTTGAGGCTTTTCATCTCTTCTTCGGCCTTGACGAGAATCTGCGACAGTTCGCGGTTGATGTAGAACTTGTCAGGGGTCATGCCCGGGCCGCTGACACGCGGCAGGCGGCTGATCGCCAGCTGGGCCCGGTCACGCATCGTCGACAACGGGATATTGATGTTATTGAGCAGTCGTGGAACCAGGTCGCTTTCGTTGGTAAGCATCGCTGCCAGCAGGTGCTCAGAAGAGATTTCCTGGTGTCCGTGCTGAACGGCGATGTTCTGGGCAAGCTGCAGCGCTTCCTGTGATTTTTGCGTCATTCTGTTGATATCCATATTCAGAACACCTCGTAAAAAATGATGATAATTCGATTTAAGTATCTGCAAACGGCATGCCAGAAATGGGGCGACCAGCTATGAACGGCTCTGAAGGCTGGTTATGGCAGAGAATCGGCCGGCGGTTTCCATGCCGCGGGCTGTCGCAGCAACGTCGCAGTGTACCGCGAATGCGTCACATTTGTCGCCATGAATTAAATCTGCGGTCGGAAAGGTTCTCGAATTAACTGTTTGCGAAAAGTTTGCTTGACACGAAATTTGGTACAGAGATATACCCTTTAGGTATCCATTGCCTGTTTAATTTTTTTCAGGAGAGATAAAGATGGCTCAACGAGGAATCCGTGAATACCACGGCAAAAGAATGCTTGCAAGACACCTTGACGGTTTTTGTGAAGAAACCGTCGGCTATGATGGTCACATTGTTCTGGTCGACAAAGACACCGACTGGACCAAACTCAAAAAAGACAACCCCTGGCTGAAGACCGATAAACTGGTCGCCAAGCCTGACCAGTTGTTTGGCAAGCGTGGCAAACACGGGCTGGTTCTGGTCAACAAAGACATCGCCGAAACCAAAAAATGGATCGACGAGCGCATGGGCAAAAAGCAGGTTGTCAACGGTATCGAAGGCACTCTGACCCATTTCCTCATCGAGCCATGCATTCCGCATGAAGCCGAATATTATGTCGCGATCAAATCGACTGCCGAAGGCGATGCGATTTATTTTTCGCTCGAAGGCGGCATCAACGTCGAAGAAAACTGGGATAAGGTTGTAGTCATCAAGGTTCCGATACTTGGCGGCATTGAAGACGTCAACGTCGAAAAGGCTCTGCCGGCCGCACTTGGCAAGAACAAGAAGATGGTCGCGAGCTTTATTCGAGGTCTTTATAAATATTTCGCCGCTCTGCATTTTGCCTATCTCGAAATCAACCCGTTCGCGATCGCCGGCAACAAAATCGTGCCGCTCGACATGGTTGCCAAGCTCGATGATACAGCTGAATTCTGCTGCAATAAGCTCTGGGGCCAAGATATCGAATTTCCGGCCGCTTTTGGTCAGAATCTCAGCCCCGAAGAAATGAAGATCCGTGAACTCGATGCCCTGTCTGGCGCATCGCTGAAGCTGACGCTGCTGAATCCCGAAGGCACCATCTGGAACATGGTTGCCGGCGGCGGCGCCTCGGTTATCTATGCTGATACTGTCTGCGATCTCGGGTTTGCCAAAGAACTGGCTTTTTACGGCGAATATTCAGGCAACCCCAGTACCAGCCTGACCTATGAATATGCCAGGATCGTTCTCGATCTGATGACCCGAAAACCGGATGCGAAAAAGCGCCCCAAAACCCTGATTCTCGGCGGTGGTATCGCTAACTTTACCGATGTGGCCAAGACCTTCACCGGCATCATCAAGGCTCTCAACGAGTATGGTGACAAGCTTAAAAAGGTTAATGCCCGCATATTCGTGCGCCGTGGCGGCCCGAACTACCAGGAAGGCCTCGCCAATCTCAAGGCAGCCGCTGATAAGCTCGGAGTGCCGATCGAAGTGCATGGCCCCGAATATCACATGACCCGCGTCGTTTCGGACGCCCTGAAGACTGGTAAAGGAAAGTAATGCCATGAAAAAAAGACCAGATTATCTGCTTTTCGATAAAAACACGACCTCTCTGATTTACGGCATGCAGACCAAAGCTGTTCAGCGCATGCTCGATTTCGATTACTGCTGCCGCAGAACGACCCCGTCGGTTGCCGCTCTCGTTGACCCGGGCAAATTCGGCTCAGAAAAAGTTTTCTGGGGCAAAAAAGAAATTTTCATTCCGGTTTACCCTGATGTCAAAACCGCTCTGAAGAAGCACCCCGATATCGATGTCATGATCAATTTTGCCTCTTTCAGAAGCGCTTATGACACCACCATGGAAGGCCTCAACGAGTCGAAGCTGCGCACCATCGTCGTTATCGCCGAAGGTATGCCCGAACGCCAGGCCCGCCATCTGCGCGCCGTCGCCATCGAACGCGGCAAGGTCATCATTGGCCCGGCCACTGTCGGCGGTATCGCTGCCGGCGCTTTCAAGGTCGCCAACACTGGCGGTACCATTGAAAGCATCATCGAATCGAAGCTGCATCGCCCGGGTTCGGTCGGTTTTGTCAGCAAATCAGGTGGCATGTCGAATGAAGCCTATAACATCATCGCGCTGAACACCGACGGTCTCAATGAAGGTATCGCCATCGGCGGTGACGCTTATGCCGGCTCGACTCTGCTCGAACACCTGCTGCGCTTTGAAGCCAACCCGGCGATCAAGATGCTCGTCTGCCTTGGCGAAGTTGGCGGCGAAGAAGAATGGAAAATCGTCGAAGCGGTAAAAACCAAAAAGATCAAAAAGCCCCTGGTAATGTGGGTTACCGGCACTTCGATCAAATACATGCCTAAGGGCATTCAGTTCGGCCATGCCGGCGCCAAGGCCGATGCCAGCCGCGAAACCGCTGAAGCCAAAAATGCCGCTCTGCGCGAAGTCGGCGTCGTTGTGCCCGAATCGTTCGACGATTACGACAAGGCAATCAAAGCCACTTATGAAAGCCTGGTCAAGAAGGGCGTCATCAAGCCGGCTCCCGAAGTAGAACCGCCGGTAATCCCGATGGATTACGCCGAAGCGGTTGCCCGCAATATGGTGCGCAAGCCGACCAACTTTACCTGCACCATTTCTGACGATTCAAAAGACGAGCTGCTCTATGCCGGTCACAAGATCAGCAAGGTCATCGGCGAAAATTATTCGGTCGGTGAAACCATCGGTCTGCTCTGGTTCAAAGAGCGCCTGCCGAAATGGGCCGCCGAATTCATGGAAATCGTGCTCAAGCTCTGCGCTGACCACGGCCCCGCCGTTTCTGGCGCTCACAATACCATCGTTACTGCCCGCGCCGGCAAAGATCTGATGAGTGCCGTCGCTTCTGGTATTCTGACAATCGGCCCGCGCTTCGGTGGTGCGGTTGCCGGTGCTGCCCTGATGTTCAAAGCTGCTCAGGATGCCGGTCAGTCTCCTGATGCGTTCATTGCCGACCTGAAGAAGAAAAACATCAAGATTCAGGGTATCGGTCACCGCATCAAGAGCCTGAAGAACCCCGATATGCGTGTCGAACTGCTCAAGCAGTATGCCCGCAAGCATTTCCCGCGCACGAAACTGCTCGATTATGCGCTCGAAGTCGAACAGATGACTACCGCCAAGAAAGACACCCTGATTCTCAATGTCGACGGCGCCATCGGCGTTCTCTCGGTCGATATGATGTACGGCCTCGGCTGGGATGAAGAAAGAATTCAGACCGTGGTCAACAGCGGCGGTCTCAACGGCCTGTTCCTGCTCGGCCGCACCATCGGCATGATCGGTCACTACATGGATCAGTGCCGCCAGAAGGCTGATCTCTATCGCCATCCGTGGGATGACATTCTCTACGATCTTCCCGCCGGCGAATAATCAGAAAATCTGATTCTGTAACAGGCCCGCTGAAAAATGCTTTCAGCGGGCTTTTTAATTTGATTGCAAATATAGCAAAGGGTCGCCCTTTTCAAGTGTCGGAAAAGTTTATGGCTGGTAGGGTTTGAGGCCGACGCTGTAGATTTGCTGCACTTCGGGGCCGAAGGTGTTGTTTTTCATGTGAATGATGATGTTGGGAAGCGGTTCGTGGCGGCCGTTGAAAAAACGTTCGGCTTCGATCATCGTCAGATGCGACTGCTCGCCTTCTTTGGCGATGACGAACTGCAGGCGTCGCAGGCCAAAATTGCCGGCCTTGAGATGCTCGACGATTTCATAGAAGCGGCTGGTCGGAATTATCAGGCAGAAACGCCCGCCGTAAGGCAGCATGTAGGTTGCAGCTTCGACAAAATCTTTTACGGTTCCGTTCAGTTCGTGTCGGGCCATGGCGCGGCCGGGGCGGGTTGGCAGCCGGCCGCTGCCCATCTGAAAGTATGGCGGGTTCGAGATCACCAGATCGAATGATTCTGGCAGAATACGTGCAGGTATGTCTCTGACATCCATCTGTTCGAAACAGAGGTCAGAAAACTGGCGGTTCATCTGCAGGTTGCGATTCGCAAGATCGACGAATTCTTCCTGCAATTCGAAGCCGGTAATTGCCAGAGCCGGGTTGCGGTATTTAACCAGAAAAGAAAGTATGCCGCTGCCTGAGCCGAGGTCGGCGGCGGTCTGCATGTCGGGGCGGAATTTGACAAAGTTGGCGAGCAGCAGTGTGTCGATTGCAAAAGCGGTGCCATCGATTTTCTGAATCAGGCTGAAATTGGTGCCCGGAATTGAATCGAGTCGTTCATCGGTGTCGATAAAAGGTTGAGTCATGGCGATGCAAGGGTATAACAACCTTGCTGTTTCCGCAACCACAGATGAACAGAAGATAAGAAAAAGGGCCACGGATGAACATGACAAAGCCACGGATGAACACGGATAAACACAGATGAATAAAGCGATAAACCCTTGAATTCACGCGAATAAGGGGTTATCCAGATATTGCGTATCGGGCAATTCTCAGTTAACGGAATCTTAGAATTCGAGGTTAGCTGATACTGAGGTGCGGCGGTCTTCGCGTTCGCCCGGGCGCTGGCCGATTTCTTCGCCATAGGTGGCGGCCTGAATCTTGAGGTCGTGAAAGGCAAAGGCGATGCCACCGGTCGGGTAGCCGCCGCGCAGACCCGCGAGCAGGTGCAGGTGGCGGGTCAGGCGCAGCTGCATGCCCAGCCTGACTTTGGCGAGTCCGGCACTGTCTTCGCCGGTTTCCCAGTAGTCGGCGGCGAGCAGCAGTTTTTCGTTGCGTTCAGCCGGGCCGGTCAGCGGTCTGATCGAGGCACCGACAGCAAACTGGCGCTTGAGGTTGCCGGCTTCTTCAGAAAAATCTGAACTGAGCAGATTGCCGGCAAACAGGCCGAAAGTGGTTTTCCAGGGGTTATTCAGCTGCCAGAGAGCGCCGAGGTCAAAGTCGAGGGCAACGCCGGTTTTTTCGGTGTCGCGTAGCGCGCCTGGTGTCAGGGCGGCAAAGTCACGGGCGTAGTAGGTATGGTCAGCGGTTTTGCGGCTGACAAATTTCATTGAACCACCCCACCAGCCGGTTGCACGGTCTTTGAAAAGAATTTGTGATTCACCGTAACCGCGGGCAAATGAGCCGGTCAAAACGGCATCTTTATCGACGCGCGACTTTATCAGCGGACTGGAGGGGTTTTCTACCGAAAAGTTTTCGGCTTCGCGATAATAGCCGGCAACGCCAAAACCGGTGCTGCCGAGGTAATAGGCCATGGTTGACCATGACTGGTATCCGGTTTTTCCCATAATCTGTGTCAGATTGCTGAAGTTGGCGGCGCGACTGGCGGCAGTGTCGGCATCTGAGAGGCGATCGATATGGTCGCTGACCGTATCGTAGTCTTCGCTGCGGTCACCGGTGGCACTTAAAACGGAAAAAGCACTGGTGGTGCGCATGCCAAGCCCGGCGGGGTTGCAGAACAATGCCTGCTGGTCGTCGGCGATTGCGACTGAAGTACCGCCCATTCCGTGTGAACGACTGGTCTCAAAGGTCAGGGGTCGTTCGTAGCCCAGGGCAGGAGTTGTCAGCAGGCCTGAAATTATCAGACTGCAAAGTGTCTGGCCGATTCGTGTAGTCATTGATTTCAGGCGGGTCAGCCGTCTTGGGACGGCCTGGTTATGCTGGATTCGTGATGTGGTGATATTAGGCATCAGCTGGCTCCGTCAAGGTTCAGCAGCATGGTTTTGAATTCAGTTTCGGATTTATCGAACCAGGCATTAGCTGTTTTAAGGCTTGTGGCGAGGCTGCCGATGGCAAGAACTGTGCTGCGATTCGCCGGGGTATATGTGCCTGAGCGGCTGACCCCATTGACCGGTGAAATGAGAACCCATTCTGTGCCGCGGCCATTGAAGGCCTCGGTCAGTTCGAGAAAGGCCTTTTCGAGCGACCAGGCAGAGCCGGCTGAACTGAGTCTGGTGTAAAGCTGAGACCAGGTCAGGGTTTTTCCGTCATTGGTGTCGAAGTCTATCTGGTCGGGGGTGTCGAGTTTCTGGTTCAGATTGGTGTCATACTTGGCAAGCAGGGTTTTTGCGGCTGAAAGAGCACTCATGAGTGACCTGAAAAGCAGGTCGTCGTTGCCCGGGTCGGTTAGCCTGTTCATGTCATCGATAGCCTCGTCGAGCAGTTTGAGGTTCTTTATCAGCTTTGCCGCCGAAAAAATTACGGCCGGTGAGTCGATCGGGCTGGTGCCATTCTGCAGGCGATCGAGGACAGTGAACATATTGAAGCCTGCCAGCCCGGCTTTTGCCGAAGCCCGACCACGGTAAGCCGCATCGCCACTGTCACCTTTTGCCATGGCTCGTTCAAACAGGTCGAGAGCGTGGCTGTAGTCGGCTGCAGCAAGCTTGAGGTTGCCTTCGTCGACCAGCGTCTGCGAATCTCCCGCTTCGATCTCGCCGTCGAAGGCTTCGAAAGCATTGCAGCCTGACAAAAACAGGCTTAGAACTGCCAATACTGCGAATACCAGCAATGAATGTCGCGACTTCATTTCAGCTCCGGAAATTACTGATTTTCCTGCCTCATCGGCAGAGTTCGCACTATTTTGAATTTTTTCGCAAAAAAAAGTCGTCTGTGTTATAAAGAGCAGCTGTGCACGGTAGCAAATTTAAAAAATGGCGTCTGGCAGACGGGTAATTAGGCAATGACAGGTAACAGAGAAAAACCGGCACTGGCCATGAACGGCCTGCAGGTCGAGCAGTTCAGGTTCTTCGGCCGTGGGCCCTACAATTTCGCTGTGCCTGCTGGCTCGATTTTTGGCTTGAGTGGGAGCTCTGGCTCTGGTAAAACTCTGCTGTTGCGTGCCCTGAGCGACCTTGATCCGAACGAGGGCCGGGTAACTCTGAATGGCGTTTGCAGTAGTGAACTGCCTGCCAGTGAGTGGCGGCGCAAGGTTGCCTGGCTGCCGGCCGAAAGCCTCTGGTGGCACGATCGTGTCGGCGCACACTTCTGGCAGATTCCGCCGCTGCAGTGGTTCAATGCTCTCGGTTTTGCCGAAGAAGTTGTGAACTGGGAAATCAGTCGTTTATCGACCGGCGAGAAACAGCGGCTGGCGATTCTGCGTCTGCTGCAGCACCGTCCGTCGGCTCTGCTGCTCGATGAGCCGACTGCTAGTCTCGATAAGGGCAATATTGTCGCAGTTGAAAATTTTCTTACGACCTATCTCAAAGAAAACAACGGTCTGGCCATCTGGGTCAGCCATGATTCTGAACAGTTGGAGCGGGTAGGCGCCTGTCACTATGCCATGCTGCTCGGCGGTGAAATGAGAAAACTGCGATGAATGTCATTCCTCTTGGTTTATTTGAGCTTTCTCTCGCCAGTCTGCTGGTTCTGCTTCTGGCCTGGCTAAGCTTCAAACATCGCCTCGAAATCGAACGGCCGCTGCTGATCGCGGCTTTGAGAACCACAGTGCAGCTGTCGCTGATCGGTCTGGTTCTCAATGCGGTGTTTACAACCGTGAATTTCTGGCTTGTTCTGCTAATCTGGTCTCTGATGCTGGCCGCAGCCGGTTATGAAGTCATGTCGCGGCAGAAGGTGAAGGTTAAAGGGCCGGCGCGCTTCATGATCGGCGCCAGCTCGATGATGCTGTCGTCGTTCTCGATCATGGTGCTGATTCTGGCACTGGTGATTAAGGTCGAGCCTTGGTACAGCCCGCGCTACGCTATTCCGATTCTTGGTATGCTGCTCGGCAACACAATGAATGGCGTGGCACTGGCAATGAATACTTTTTCAACACTGGCCTGGAACCGCCGGGCGGTGATCGAACAGCGTCTCGCGCTTGGGCAGCCATCTGGTGAAGCGATCGAAGATATCTGGCGCGAGAGTGTACGAACCGGTTTGATACCGATAATCAATTCGATGGCTGCCGCAGGGCTGGTAAGTCTTCCCGGTATGATGACCGGCCAGATTCTTGCTGGTAACACAGCCACCGACGCGGTACGTTATCAGATTCTGATAATGTTTATGATTTCATCCGGGACCGGTTTTGGTGTTATACTCAGTTTGTGGTTGATGCGACGGCGAATGTTCGACACCCGTGACCGCCTGCGGATGCGCGACAGTTTCCATGTCGGCTGAGGATTGTTCTAAATGGCTTATGGAGAATAGATAATGAAAGCTGGATTCGTTCAATTTACACCCGAATTATGTAATCTCGACAAAACGCTCGAAAGCCTTGAAAAGCTGCTGATCGACGCTCCGCCGGCCGACCTGCTGGTTTTGCCTGAACTCTGTAACTCCGGCTATAATTTTCCTACCCGAAAAGATGCCTGGGAAGCATCAGAAGAGATTTCTGACAGTCGCTTCATAAACTTCCTGGCTGATCATTGCCGCAAAAACAATATGTACATCGCTTCCGGTTTCTGTGAACGCGATGGTTTCAAACTGTATAACTCTTCGGTGCTGGTTGGCCCCGAAGGCTTCATCGGCAAATACCGCAAAATTCACCTTTTTTACAACGAGAAAGATATCTTTTCGGCCGGTGATGTTGGTCTGCCGGTTTTTCAGACCCCGGTCGGCAATATCGCGATGCTCGTCTGCTTCGACTGGATGTTTCCAGAGGTCTGGCGAATTCTCGCACTAAAGGGTGCCGACGTTATCTGCCACACATCAGCACTGGTTCTGCCTGGCTTTGCCCAGCGGTCAGTGCCGATTCACGCTCTGATCAATCATGTTTATGTTATTACTGCCAATAGAACCGGCACCGAACATGGCCTTACTTTTACCGGCATGTCTACAGTCGCCAGCCCGAAAGGGGAAGTTATCTGCCAGGCCTCTGCTGAAGCCGACGAAATCTGCGCTTTTGACTTTGACCTCGAACTGGTGCGCAACAAGATGATAACACCGCGCAACCACATTTTCGCCGACCGAAGACCCGAACTTTATCAGGACCTGCTGCATCTTTAAGCAGCTCTTTTATCTGCAGATTACCGATATGACTAGAGGTCAGGGCAGGGAATCCGGTTTTAAAAAAAGAATGACACCAAATTAATGTCCTTTACTTTGGTGCGATTTGGTAATATTATTTTCGTATACGAACTACAGGAGGTAATCCCTTGAAAAAAGTCAGTCTGCTGGTTTTTGCTCTTTTTATTTTCTGCTTTGGTTTCTGCGTTCCCGGTTGTACCCAGAGCGTGGGTTCCGATGCTCCCGAAGTAACCGCCACCACCTGGATCAACACAGATGGTTTCAAGCTTGCTGATCATAAAGATAAAGTCGTGGTTGTCGAATTCTGGGCCACCTGGTGCCCGCCGTGCCGCAAGTCGATTCCGCATCTCAAAACCATGCATGATGCCCACAAGGATCAGGGCCTGGTAATTGTTTCTCTTTCTGATGAACCGGCCGAAACTATCAACGAATTCAACAAAAAAGCCGGCATGGACTGGATAATCGGCGCCGGCAGTTCAAGTGGTCGCGATTACGGTGTCAGCGGTATCCCGACCGCTTTTGTCGTTGTCGATGGCAAAATCGTCTGGAACGGTCACCCGATGGGTGGCCTCGAAGAAGAAGTCAAGAAGCAGCTCGAAGCCAAAGGCGCAAAAGCCCCCGCAGCTCCTGCTTCATCCGAAGCTGTTGCAGCCCCGACTGAACCGGCTGCCGTCGAAACTCCGGCGCCAGCAGCAGAACCTGCCGCACCTGCTGCAACCGAGACTCCTGCCGCTTCAACTGAAGAACCCGCTGCACCGGCCACAACCGAAGAACCGGCCGCCTCTGCAGCTCCAGCCGCAACCGAAACTCCGGCACCGGCTGCTGAACCGGCTGCCAGCGAAACTGAAATCAAGCCCGCAACAGAGGGAGCTGCTGCCCCGGTGGGGGAGTGATGAACGGGGCAGAATTGAAGGGCGGCGATAAGGCGCCGACTTTCGATCTGCTCGACCAGGACGGCACCAGACGTTCCCTGGCAGATTATGCCGGTAAAAAAATACTTCTGTATTTTTATCCGAAGGCTTCAACCCCTGGGTGTACCACTCAGGCCTGCAGTCTGCGTGATGCTTTTGCCGAGTTGCAGGCAATGAATGTGGTCGTAGTCGGGGTCAGCCCCGACCAGCCTGATGCTCTTAAAAAGTTTGCCGAAGAACAGTCGCTCAACTTCGTTCTTCTCTCAGACCCTGAGAAAAAAGTTGCCGGCTCTTACGGCGTCGCTGAAAATAAAGCGGTTTTTGGGCTGATTTCGTTCGGAATTACCCGATCTTCCTTTCTCATCAGCGAAGATGGGAAAATCATCGATGCCTGGTACAAGGTTAAACCTGACCAGACTGCGCCGCTGGCAATCGAATGTCTCAAGAATCTGAAATAGATTGATAACCCTGACCGGAGCCTGTAAACGGGCTCCGGTTTTTTTATGCCCGGCGACATGCGCCTGAGGATTGCAATAGTTGCAAAAAATGCCGATACTGTGAATGAAGTATTATCAGAGCGAGAGTGGCAATGAAAAAACAGGAAATCGAATTCAAGGTTCTCGATATTATCGACCGTCTGGAAAAAGGGCAGCTGATCGAGGATGACACGATAGAGCTGAAGTCTGAGTGGCCACGCGACCATTTCCGGGCGGCGCGCCGCATTGCCGCGCATGCCAATTCTGCCCGCGGTGAGCCGATCATGTGGTTGATCGGCATCGACGAAAAGAAGGGCGTCATTGGCGCTGACTTTGAAGAGCTTTCTATCTGGTTTGCCAAGGTGCGCTCGCGCTTTGACCAGCTGATGGCACCAAATCTGATCAGTCTTTCGATTCCGTATAACGGCAAAACGGTTGTTGCTCTGGTTTTTGAAACGGAACGTTCGCCTTTTGTCATCAGAATTCCTGACAGCACCGGTATTATCACCCATGAAGTGCCGTGGCGCGAGGCAAATTCGACCAGATCGGCGCGGCGCTCAGATTTGCTCAAGCTGCTGTTTCCGATTCAGAAAAAGCCCGACCTTGAGATTCTCGACGGCAAGATCGAGTTGCAGCGCGCCATTGCCGGCATGAGCCAGACCGGTACCTATCAGTGGAACCTGAGCATGAAGGTTTATCTGGTTACCTATTCGCCAGATACGGTTGTCATACCCTTTCATCGGTGTGAGGTGCTGTTCAGACCACAAGGTCGCCCCGATGAACGGCGTTTTGAAAACCTGCGCATAATACCGCCGACCTCGTATTCGAGCCGTGGCCTCAAAGAAAAAACCCAGTCGCTTACCGTTAACAGCACCGAGCACGAAGTGCTTATCGACACTGCCGGTATGGCTTTTCTTACAGCAGAGTATTTTACCGATGAAAAGCCTGGTCCGAAGCTCTTTGACGAGATCGAAGTCAAAGGCTGGCTGCGGTCGCACCATTCAGACGACCCGGTGAATTTTGAGGCCATATTTGAGCTGGTTTCGCATGCACACCAGAAAGATGCTTCTGATCGCATGCTTGGCGAATGGCGTCTCAGCCGTAAAGAACAGGAGCCCGAAACCTGATTGATTCGGCAGCCATAAAAAAGCGAAAGCCCGGCAGCTTCGCTTCTGCCGGGCTTTCTGTGATTCAGGTCAGAATTTGAATTTGTGGTCGACGATCGGCACGATGTCGGGACCGAAAACGGTCAGCATGGCTTTGCTGCCTTTTTCGAGGCCGATGTTCACTCTGGCGATGCCTTCTTTGTTCGAAGTGGCTGAAGAAGCGGCGGCAAGGCCTTCGGTGTAACAGGTGACTCTGGCGTTGGCGACCGGGTTGCCTTTGCTGTCGACTACTTTCACCATTGCCTGGCTTTCGCCCGGGATCGAGGAAGTTTCGACTTCGATGCTCACCTTTTCGGGTTTGCGGGTTCTGATCATGGTGGTACCGTCGCCGAACAGGTGCCACTGCTCCATCATCTTGACGCCTTCGCCGGTTTTTTCGGTTCCATAGATTTCGAGACCTTTGATGATGCCATTGGTCATCAGACCGCCAACGGTGAGGTAAGAGTCGCTGACGATGAATTCAGATGTGATGGCGGCCTGTACCTTGATCGGCGGTACCCATGACTGATTGGTGGTCGAACCGAAAATGGCAACGGCGCCGCGCGGATTTTCTATGTCGCCGCTGTTCATCCAGGCTTCACAGAAGCTGTCTTTGCCGACGAAATTACCGTTGACACAGGCAACGCTGACGATGACCGGCAGCTTGAGACCGTTGGCCAGTTTGGCGCAGTCGCCATTGCTGAAACCGGTGGTTGACCATGATGTGGTTGAGCCATGGCCCATGTAGTTAATCAGCGAAACACCCTTGTTGACCGACTCAAAGACCTTGTCTTTAAGACTGCCGCGGCTGCCGCCGTTACGGTCGGCGCTTACCGAGAAAGGCATTGGCTGCATGGGAAAATGCGGATTCATGCCGGGAAAGCCCGGGTATGAACCCGGATATGGGTAGCCATCGTAGCCGCCACCACTGTTTGCCGGTGCTTTCGGATCATAAGCGGCATCGACTTCGGTATATCTTGATTCAAGCAGAGCCTGGCGCAGTTTTTCGATATATTCGTAATCGGGCGGGCTGCCTTCGCTGCTGCCAATGCCAAGGGCGCGGCTGTACCAGGCGGCATCGTCGCCGGTGGCAGGATACTGCTCGTAATTGATGATTTTGGCCACCTGATAAGAAACCTGCTCGGGTTTTGCCGCCGAAATGCGGCTGATAATAGCATCAGGAACGTGGTCGTCGCCGGCAAGCTTGACATATACCGGGTCTGAGTCGGCCTTTTCGTTTTCGCCCTTGTTGGTGGGTATCTGCTCGGCGTCGCCAACGAGAATTACGTGCGAAAAGCCGGGGTCTTCGAACTGTTCCTGCAGAAAAGCCTTGATGTTTTCAGGTGTGGCACCGCCGATTTCGCCGGCACCGACGAGGATGGTTTTGATGCCGCATTTCTGTTTCCATTCTACCAGAGGGGCTGCGGCTGATTTGAGTCCGTCGGCAGCGATGATGATAAGTCGCCCGTTTTCGTCAACCGGAGAAAGCCGGCGCGGAACAGAGGCGAAGTTCAGAAATGCCTTGCGGTAAATGGGGGCGAAAGCCCGTGACAGTTCGCTGCGGCCACGATGAACGTTGGCGCCGCCCTGACCGTCGTATTTCAGTTTGGCCTGGATGCTGGTATAAAGCCTGATTTTGCCGGTTACCGGGTTATACTGAACCGGAAAAACTTCAAGTCTGACACCGCGGGCTTCTCTGAAGATAAAGGGCTGCGAAATTCTGACGATATCTTTGTCAGCCGGAAACCAGGCATTCTTCTTATAAACAGCGCCCTGTTTGAATGGCACGGTGGCAGGATCGACGTTGCGCAGAATCGCGCCACGTGATGGAACCACCGGCTTTTTGACCGAAATCTCGGTGAAGCGGGTTTTGATGACTTCTAGAACAGGTTTCTGGTCCTGGGCAATCATGATCATGCCTGACAGGAAAGGCAAAGCCGGTTTGCCCTTTTCGAGCATCAGGCTGGCGTGATCCATATAAAGGCCGGTAAAATCCTGACTGTCGGCCGAAAAATCAACCCGTTTAAGTGCGGGTGTAACCACGTGAATGTCAGAGCCGAGGCTGCGGTCGGTATTGACCCTGATTTGAGAATAAGCCCGGTCAGGAACAGCGGCAAAGACGGCTGCGCCCAAAAGCACAGCCAGAGACATGCTGCAAAAACTCTTCAATTTCATATCCTGTTATTCCTTTTTCCTGAAGATACGAAGGCGACGGAGCGCCTGTTAAAAGATTACCACAGAGTAATCGAGCCTGCCAGAGCCGGCACATAAAAAATCTGCAGGGTGGGTGGCGAGGTGGTAATTTGCAGCAGTTTTGGGTATAATATGCCCCGGCCCAAAAAATGACACAGGAAAACAACCTGCCTCCACGCTGGCAGCAGATTCTCGAAGATTCTTTAAACTCGTCGATTGTCGATGAGAAAACTTTTGCACTCGATTTTATCAGTCAGCAGAGTTCCCTGACCCTTGAAATGGCGAGGGCTCTGATGCCGAAGATAACTCAGTCGATCGTTCACCCTGATACCCGCGTCAGATATTTCGCGCGGCGCGCCAGAAACCAGATTCTCGATTCTTTTCCCGAGATTGAATCGGGCAGAAACGAAACTTCTGAGTTCAAACTTGAACTGAAAGAGGGACAACAGCTCAGCACCCAGGAAATTCTGCTGCACAAAATGCGTCTTGGCAGCAGATATGTGGTGTTCGAGGCAATGGATCGCCTTACCGAAAGCGGTGACCCGGCGCTCACTTCGCCGTTACTTTCGTATCTGATGGCCGAAAAGGATGAATACAAGATTTCTTATCTGTTGCGCCTTCTTGGCCGCATCGATGACCCGAGAATCCCTGAAACTCTCGAAAAATATCTCGACCACGAAGACTCGCGGATTGTCGCCAACGCAATCGAGTCCCTGTGGGAATTCGAACGGCCTGAGCTGGCTGACCGGTTTGCTGATTTCGCCACATCGTCAGACAACAGAATCAGAGCCAATGCCGTGCGGGGTCTGCACCGATATTCCCCGGCTCTGGCCGAGCAGCACATTTCTGAAATGATCAAAAGCGGTAACATCGCCCTGCAGGATTCAGGCGTTTATCTGCTGCGCACCATAAGACCCTCAAATCTGCCAGAGCTGCTTGAGATCGCCAATCACTCGCGCTATGCCACCGTGCGCCTCAAAGCTCTCGACATCCCGCCGCCCTCTGAAGAAGAGACAAAGCAGGCCGAAATGGTCTTGAAAGAAGATTTTGAACGCCCCGATCACAAGAGAGACGTGATGCTTCTTGTCTGCTTTCTGTTCGTTGCCCTGGCGATACTTTTTGTTTCAGATGAGGGAAACAAGCGTCTGCTCTCTGTGCTTTTTCTTGGCCTGGCTACCGCCACAATGATGATGCCCGACAAAACCCGCACCAGCATCCAGAAAACCTCTATCTCAATGGGTTTTATCAGCTCGATGGCCTGGGGAAACACCAGGCTGATGGTGATTCCGGCCCTTATGGGTTTGTGGCTGACCTGGAACGCCGGGCAGGTGAACGCCCGCGGTAAACCCGAAAAGGCAAAGCCTTCGCACATAGTTGCCTGGTTCTTTGCTGTGGGCGCAATAATAATTACCCAGCTGATGCAGGGATATAACCCCGAGGTCTTTTCACTGGCCGGTCGCCTTACCGAAGGAGCCGTCGACATCAAGCCGTCGGTTCTCGAGATTATTCAAAGACAGAAAAGCTTTGAGATTACCATTTTTGCATTCATTTCCCTGATGACTGTGGCAGTAATGAGCTTCAATTCCTGGTTTCCCGCTTCAAGAGATGTGGCTGAATCAGGGCATGAGCGTCTGCCCGGCAAGAAAATGGTTTTGTTCACCATTCTGTTTCTGGCGGTAATAATGGCTTTGAATGTGTTTCATACCTTTGGTATAAGCCTGGAGCTGAAAATAGGCGGTTATGGAAGTGCGGGCGGGCTTTTGAAGACTCTGATTCCCTGAAGTCGCCGCCCAGCCCCAAAAAGATCATAAAAAAAGGGCTGCCTGTATATCGGGCAGCCCTTTTTGAACGAATGCTTATTCTTTGCGGTTTTCCAGAAGCTTCTGAATCTGCGAGCAGAATTTTTCGGCCCGTTCTTTGATCCTGACGGCTTCGGCAGTTACATCAGTTACGAATTTTTCGTCCTTGATGCCGGCCATATTGATCATGATATTCTGATAAGCGCCCCAGATACCGACTTCAAGAGCTCTGGCGCCGACCTGCATGTCTGACTTCGAGGCGATATTGCCGCACTCAGCGGCTTCAACCATCATTTCCCAGGCTGAATCACCAATTTTCATGGTAGCCAGCGGCACTTCGATCGCCTTTTTCAGGCCGGCCTGCATTTTTTCGAATCTGGCCTTCTTTTCGTCTTCGGTATTCTGCGGCAGGCGCATGGCGTCGACATAGTCATTGAAGGCATTGGTGTCGGCGTCGATCATCGGGATAAGTTTAAGTGTGGTTTCGTGCAATACCGGGATGGTTTTGCGCAGTCGGTTTTCAAGATGTTCAAACTTGCGCACGCCGTAAGTGAGCTTGCTGACCATTGCACCCAGGCCACTTCCGATGGCGGCAATTGCTGCCGAAGCGCTGCCGCCGCCCGGGGCTGAGGTTCTGGCATTGACAGCTTCGATGAATTTGCGGGTGCTCATGTTGGCGAGCGGCTCATTTGGCTCTTCCCTGATGATGTATTCGATGATGCGTTCGGCGGGTTTAAACTGAGAAACCGAGCTCAGGCCCATGCGGTCGATGACCAGTTTGATTTTCTGATCTTCGTCGAGAATGAAGAGATTTTCTTTGTTCATGTAGTAGTCAGCGGCTTTGAGCATTGCTTCAAGCGGAATCAGCCCAACCAGCTCCGAGCCGGCGACGCCGACGTTGATTTTTGCCGCTTCTTCTTTGACCGCTTCATAAACTTCGTGGGGTGCGGTCACGTGGTAATTGTTGAGGTTGAATGAGCACTGGGCCATGTTGTATTCGTCAACGTGCCAGCCGAGCCCCTTGAGTTCCTTGAAACGGCCGGGTTCACCCGGACCACGGCCGGCCTCACGCAGGTCGAGGGCAATGCGGTGTGCCTGGTTGCTGGTACCGAGAATATTGACGTTATAGGCGACGAGAAAGAAACGGGCGCCAGTAACGGTTGCGCCCCAGGTGGGCACGAATTCAGCCGGGCCATAATCAGGCTTCCAGTCGGGCTGAACGATCTTCTCGGCCAGGCCTTCATATTCGCCTTTGCGGATCTGTGGCAGCTTTTTGCGGTATTCGAGGGTCTGTGAATGCTCGTAGAGATAGAGAGGTATTTTCAGCTCTGCAGCGGCGCGTTCGGCAAACTTTTTCGAGATTTCGACACACTCTTCCATGCTGACATTGGCCACCGGAACGAACGGGCAGACGTCGAGGGCGCCCATGCGCGGGTGCTCGCCTTTCTGGGTGCGCATGTCAATCTTTTCACGTGCGACTCTGGCTGCGGCGAGAGCGCCTTCGATTACGGTTTCCGGGTCGCCGACAAATGTGTAAACGGTGCGGTTCGTAGATTTACCCGGGTCGACGTCGAGCAGGGTCACGCCTTTGACGCTTCTGATCGCGTCAGAGATAGCATCGATGATTTTCTGGTCGCGGCCTTCAGAAAAATTAGGTACACATTCGACGATCTTTTTCATATTCTTTCCTTTTAAAGTTATCTGACGGAGGGGCCGTCTTCTGTAGTTGCTACTGGCTTTTATAGCTCATTCAGGCAATATTGTAAAGCTTTTGAAACCCGCCGAAAATGGTTGTTTTCAGAATGGCCACACAAGTGTACAACCAGCGGGAGTGGCGAACTGGATCATATCTATCGCGGTTTTTCGGCGAGTTACGAAATGGCGATAAAGCTGATCGATCAGGTTGAAACGCCGACCAGTATTTGCTTTTGGGGCGATATAATAAAACCGGCCCGGTGATCCGGACCGGTCAAGAGGTTCTTAACGAAAAAAATTACCTTCTCGGTGCGGTTCGGCGTGGACCTGCGGCCGCAGGCTTTCTGCTAGCCGGGGTTTTGCTCCAGACTGCGTAGTTGTCGCCGCTGGCAGCAAGTTTGAATGAGGCGTCTGCGGGTGACCAGTCTTTTGAGCCGATCTTCATGGCAACTTTGCCGTCGATCAAAGCTGCATACAGGCCGTCTTCGGCTTTGACTATCTCGACCTTGCTGGCGCTGTGCAACTTGTTGCCCTTGCGGATTCCGATCAGTTTCTGAATCTGGTTGTAGAGATTCCAGTCGTAGACGTGCTCCCAGAATATGCAGGGGATGCCGGGGTGTGTGAGAATGTAGGCGTATCCCTGCATTACATGCTTGTCTGGGAACGGCCAGTGGCTTTGCTGTGAACCGGTGTCATGATTGTCGAGAAATGTCACGGCGCGGGTCGGCCACCATCCGATCAAGCCTGAAGGCTTGCCTTCAGAGTCTTTTAGCCGCCAGTATTCGCCATTTACCGCGACCTGAAGAATGCCTTTGGTGGTGAAGTCGAACAGGCAGGCAACCTTGCTCGGATTGCCGTCGAGCCAGGTGCAGAGATCCTGGCGGTGGCTGTTCTGATCGGGTTTCAGGTAAGAGCCCTGAAAGTTCATGTTGGTCCAGACTTCGCCGACCGAAAAGAGTGGCGAGGTCTTAGAATCATACCAGCCGGCATATTTTGAGGCGTAGCCTTTAGAATAATCGTAGCGCCAGCCTTTAAAGCCGAGCTTTTTCAGCCAGTTGAGCCATTCGGCAATGTCTTCTCGCACTTTGTCATTTGTGTGATCGATATCCGGTGCCGGAGAAAATTTATCGCCGGTGTCGGGTTTACCGGTGCCGCCGTAACTGCCTGAGCAGATGGCCCACTGTTCCCATTTTGCCTTGCCGGAGGGGAAGTGGTAGATGTTCCAGATGCCGTTATTATCCTGTTTGCCGGCGCAGCGGTGGTTGATGACGATGTCGGCGACCGGCGCGATGCCGTGTGAGTTAAGGGTTGCCAGGGCCGAAACGAGCTGGTCGTAATCGCCATAGAATGTCGGGGAATCTTTGCTGCCAAGGTCGTAATAATCGCCGGGCAGATAGCCCTGTGGGCTGACCGAACGCGATACCGGCGGGAACCAGACGAAATCGATACCAAGATTTTTCAGACTTTCGGCCCGGCTTTCGATGAGCTTGTACCAGCGGCTGGGTGTGCCACGGGCCTGGCTGTTCCAGCCAAAACCCTGCAGAAGAATGCCACCGGCAACCTTTTCGGGCGGGTCGGCCATTATCGGGCAGGCGAGCGCGACCAGGCAAAGCAGTGCCAGAAAAGTTACCGACAGTCGGGTCATTCGTAAAAACTGCATACTTTTTACTCCACGGCAGGCTTATGACCTGTCTGCATCAGCAGGGTGCAGACGTGTTGGCAGAAAGAACAAAAATACCGGCTTGTGTTGGCAGATACGTAAATTATAGCAGGATTATTCAGAATTTGCCAAGGTCGAGGCGCATCAGCCAGCGGGGCTCACCTTTGTGCGGGTGCAGAGAAAGTTCTGATTTTTTTCTGAAACCGGCCTTATCGCTGTAAAATTTGCGTGTAGCATGGTTTTCCGGGTTCATGGTCAGCTCAAAATATGAGATTCCGGCAGCCTCTGCCTTTTCGACGAGGCTTTGCATCAACAGGCTGCCATACCCGCGCCCCTGATGTTTCTGGTCGACGGCGAAGGCGAAAATGACCGCACCGGTATCGTGCAGATTGCGCAGAACTACCGCCTCGGCAAGAACCATGCGTTCAAGAGCCAGACAGAAAACGCTGCCGCTTCTGGTAAATTGTGAGAGATTGAATACAGAAATACCATCTTCGCCAAAAGCCTGCTGGTCGATCATGGCGATTTGTTCAAGCAGTTGCCAGTCCTGGGGGTCTGGCTGAATGCAGGTTACTTTATGCACGTTATCTTATCCTGATGTTGTCTTGCTTTCATCGACAGCCGCCAGACAGATGACCGATTCTTCTGCAAGAACCGTAATACAGAAACGTCTGTGGCTCGGCAAAAGCCGTGTCAGCCGGAAAGGCATGGTATAGTTTGCCAGCAACTGCCCTGAAAAATTGACCAGGGCAAGCTGGTCCATATCGGTGGCAAAGATGGCGCCGCCTTCGTGTCCGGCAATCCGCAAAGGCTTGCCGTTGAGGCTGGTTCTGGTCATCTGACCGGTTCGGCGCTGCAGAACAAAAATGTTGCCGGTTTCCGTTCCGGCAAAGACGCATTCCTGATCGCGGTTATACGTAAGCGAAATGATTTTTTCGCTCAGCCGGTAAGAAAAAACCGTTTCGAAGTTCGTATCGAATATTGTTATCAGACCGTTTTCATTGCCGCAGACCAGATATCCGCCGGCACAGCATCCGTCGATAAAGCTTATCGGGCTGTCAAAACTCCGCTCAAAAAGGCTGATGCCGGTACTGTCAAATATGCCGAAACCGGAGTCGCTGATGACGATCGCCTGACTGGCGAAGGGTTTGAGAGCCTTAATCGGGCCGGCGGTTTCTATTACGTGTGAAAAATTGTCGAAAGCCGGGTAATATCTGACCTTCTGCTCTTGATCGAGCAGCAGAATTGCGCCGTCGTCAAAGACGTGAGCCCCGGTGAACTGCCCGAAGAATCTGAAAACCTCACCACCCGAGAGATCAAAACCGGTGACCCCGTTTTTGAGAAGAATTATCGCAAGGTCGGCTTCGGCTGAGACCGACATGGCGGTAACCTCGTCGCCGCTCAATCTCTCCTGCCATATTTCTTCGCCAATGTCGTTGAGGCAGAAAAGTTTGCCGCTTCCATCCCAGACCAGACTGTATTCGACGCCATCCTGGCCTTTCCAGATGCAGAGTTCTGTATGGTTTTCAAGACCGCCGTTGAGGTCGGTGGCCCAGACACGACGAAAGGCCGCGTTAGTGCCGGTTGTTGAAGGCTGAACCGGAATCTCCTGAAAGGTCATCTGATTGTGCTGACCCTCACCACCCTGCGTCAGCAGACCGATTTCGCCCCTGACGGTTGCGTAGAAAATGCCGGTACCATCGGCAGTGATCGATGCTTTAAGCAGCTGGTCAGTAAACCAGTGTTCCCAGATCTGTTCACCGGCCGGGTTTAGTTTAATGATCTGCCCGGCACTCGAAAAAAGCAGAGCCTCGCCGGTTTTTGAAGCAAACGAGACGCCGGTAATTTTGTGGCCCTTGTCGCCTTTCCAGATGCCAAAGCTCTTTACCAGGTTCAGGCAGAAAGTTTTGCCGCTGTCGGTTAAGGCAATGACAGCCTGACCGTCCTCGCTGAGCTCAAGGTCGGTTATTGTGCCCAGACCCATGAAGGCGTCGTAGGGTTTACCATTGTGATTGACGGCCGACAGACCCTCGCCGCGGTCGTCGAAACATGGAAAAGCTGTCGTCTGGCCGAGAGCGGAAACTGCAATGGCGGCGGGGCGGCGCATCAGATTGCGGTAGGCCCATTTGACTCTAAGGCTGCGGTCGGCGCCGATAATTGCCGGGTCGCTGGTAACGAAGGCAAAAGAATCGCCGGAGGCGCTGATCTTGCCAATGGCTGCCGGAAACGGGCGCTTGCGCCAGAGAGTTGCCCCTTCGGGGCCGAAAAGCAACGAATGTTTGTCATTATCGACTGCCAGCACCTCAAGGGTATCGGCCAGCGAGATAGAAACGAGTTCCTGCCCGGGGCTGCGGTGCCAGAGTTCCTGGCCCTGGCTGTTGAAAAGCCGCAGAATCAGCTGGTCGTCGTAAGTGACAAAGCTGTGGTGATCGCTGGCGAAATTGAGCAGCTTCAGCCCCGGCACCTGAATGTGCCAGGCTTTTTGAAAGCTGCTTTTTGGTTTTTCGCCGGTCATTGTGCTTTTCCTCCCCCGACATGTCAACAAAAGATATCACATTTGCCCTAAATCACAATAAGAATTAATCATTCAGAATCTTGCCGACCCTGCCGAATTGTTTGCCATCATGAACGGAAAATTATTAAAATTGGCTGTGATTCTTGGTTTCTCGGTGTTTTTGACCGGCTGTCAGATGGGTGGCAGCAAAGATAACGGCATTCAGCCCACTTCGGGCTATTACCAGACCGGTACTGCTTCCTGGTATGGCTCAGAATATCACAATCGGCGAACCGCATCGGGCGAAAGGTTCGATAAAAATGCGCTGACTGCCGCGCATCGCGACCTGGCATTCGACACCTGGGTTGAAGTCACCAACCTCAGCAATGGTTACCGTGTGACGGTTCGCATCAACGACCGTGGTCCGACAATCATGTCGAGAATTATCGACCTGTCAGAGCGAGCTGCCGATGAGATCGGCATGAAGCTCGCGGGCCTGGCTACGGTTACTCTCGAAATCGTCGGTGCGCCTTAGATCAGAGTCCGTTGTTTTCGTTCTCGTCTTTGGGTGAGTAGCGGTGATTTTCATAAATCGCCCAGCCATTCAGCCGGCCACTTTTGCCCTTGTATGGCGTGGTGACCGCGCCGCCACGGGCGTCAAACTTGTATTTGCCGTAGAACTGCACCAATCGGCCGACTTCGAACTTGAGAGTCTCAGAGCCGGTGATCTGGTAATGAAAATCGTATTCAATTCGGTTGTCACGGCTTTTAAGACGGCAGCTGACCGTGTCGGTGGCAACCTGCTGGTAGAGCTGAATGATATTGCCGCCGTCGCGCACTTCCGCTTCTGGCAGCTGCTGCTCAAAGGCGTCGGCCACGGTCAGATCCTGGCTGAAGTAATTGGCCAGAATAAAGATGGTAAAAACGACAATCGGTATGGCAACCAGAATGGCTTTGTCCTGCCATGTGAGTTCAGGTGGTCTCTTGGTCACTGATTCCTTCTCCGTGTTCGATTTGGGTTTATGCACAATATCATAACACAGGCCACGCGTCTACAATCAATAGTCAGTGTCTGCAGCTGAGAATTTTTTTCGGAGAAATATTTTTTTCGACTAAACAACCGTCGCGAAGTTGTCGATTGATTAACTACGGCATCTTAAAAAGGAATTCATGGAAGGGTTCCGAGATTAAAAAAGACAAGTTCCTGACCTCAAGGAAACTGCAAGGAGCGCGACGTGTGGAATAATCTTAGAGCAAGACACTATTCGGTTCTCATACTTCTGGCAATTGTGGCGCTGGAAACCTCAGCCATCGCGATTGACAGATTTATCAACCGCGAAAGCGAAACCGCGTTTGCTATCGAAAGCCCTTTCCAGAATAATCCTTTCATTCAGAGCTTTCGTATGGCCGATGCCAGTTGTGCCGTTCTGCCGGTAAAAGTCAGCAACAGAAAGTCTTCCACACCCGCCGCTGTTGCAGAAAGAGTCGCCGTCTCTCAGAACGCACCCGTTAAAACCATTTCAGCCGATTTTATCGCTGCTGCCGGTGAGAACGAAGAATTTAAAAACTTCGTTGAATATTCAGTGCAGCCTGGCGACTCACTTTCGAACATCGCTAATCTTTTTGGTGCCGAAACTGCCGCTCTCAAAAGAGTTAACAGAATCGATGACCGCCATAACATTCAGGCTGGCCAGACCATCAGGGTTCCGATGCCTACCAGCGCTCTCTATTACACTGTCAGAAAGGGCGATTCTCTTTCACGCATAGCCAGCCGCTTCAGAGTTCAGCTGCAGGATCTGGTTGAATCGAATAATCTGAAATCACACATGCTCGTCGCCGACCAGCGCATCAAAATTCCGGTGTCGGCCGGCAAGCCTGAAATCGCCATTGTTAAACCCGCCGACAGCATGGTTGAAGTTGGCAAAAAGCTTGATATGGTGCGCGAAGCCAGAACAACCATCGTGCCCGAACAGAAACTCGAAATGATCAAGCTTGAAAAGGTGCAGATGGCAATCGCTCCGGCTGCAAAGCCGAAAATCGAATTTGTCGAAAAAGCGGCAGTCGCCCAGACTCAGGAAAAGGCCGCCATGGTCTCTGCCGTGAAGCCGGTCGAAGTCGCTGCCGTTCCCGCTGCCAGAATGGCCGCCAGCAAGCTTGATAATGCGCCGCAGACCATTGCCGCGCCGAAGATCGAAATCGAAAAAGAACCCCGCGAAGTTGCCTATACTGTTGCTCAGGGTGACAGTCTGCTGAAGATTGCCAACCGCTTCAACACCACCGTTGCCCAGCTGCAGGCTGACAACAACCTCAAAGGCACTTTCCTCAAAGTCGGCCAGGAAATCAAAATCAACCCCGACAAGAAAATGTACCGCGTTGTGAAGGCTGAAGAAGCCAAACCCGAAGCTCCGGCTGCTGCCAGCATGGTAGAGCACAAGGTTAAAGGTGGCGAATCGCTCTCTCTTATTGCCAGAAGATACCGCACCACCATCGGTGCTATCGTCGCCGCCAATAACATGACCAACACAGTTGTCATGGCCGGCCAGAGCATCAAGATTCCGGAAGGTAAAAAGGGTTCCAACGAAGAAGTAAAAGATTTCAAAGTGGTTCAGAGCCGCTCTGAAGTTACCCGTGCCAGCTGGAAAATGCCGGTAAGAGGTCGCCTCTCTGATAAATACGGCTGGAGAAATCACCCCGTATATCGCAAACGCCTTTTCCACGCCGGTATCGATATCGCTGCCCCCAAGGGCTCACCGATCGCTGCCGCCTCAAGCGGTAAAGTAATCTATGCCGGTCGCCGCCCCGGCTACGGCAACCTGGTTATCGTCAGCCATGCCGGCGGTTTCTCGACCAGATACGCTCACTGCAGCTCGATTCTGGTTAAAAAAGGCCAGACCGTCAGAGCCGGCCAGGTTGTTGCCCGCGTTGGTGCCACCGGCGTTGCCACTGGTAACCACCTGCATTTTGAAGTTCGCAAAAATGGTAAACCCCAGAATCCGCTCAGCTACCTGAAATAACTTCTGCAGCGAGGCCCGGTCCTTGATGAAAGCTCTTCCAACATGAAAAACACCGCCAGAAAAACTATGCTTGTTCTGGCGGTGTTTCTGATCTTTATCGGCAATGGCTTTACCGCCAGCCAGCAGGATCAGACCGCCGAAAATACGCCCGGCAGTGACGGGCGTTCGGTGCTTTTCCCGGCAGTTAATTACGACCGTGAATTTTTTAACCCGCTGGCAATCCCCGAACTGAAGCCACCAACAACGATCGACCGGCCGCGCGGCATTGTCGTTAACAGCCAGTCTGGTGAAATTGGTGGCTATGAGCTGAAAACCGCCCAGGACCCACGCTTTTCCGCCATGGGCGACCCGCACCGCGAATATTTCGTGCCGGCTTCAGAAGCACGGCCGCCCGCGCCGGCGATGAGTATTCCGGTGCTCGATCAGAGACCGCCACAGTATTACGACATCAACGAATGGGATGAACAACGCCTGTTTAGCTCGAATCTCTATACCGATACCGGGATCTACTCGACCTGGGTCAAGGGTGACAAACACCTCTCTTCGCGTGATGAAGGCCAGTTCTACGAAACCAACTATCGTTACGAGCTGTTTTCGACGCGGCGCAATGGTGATTCTCTTGAAGTTAACGTCGATGCCACCCATACCAATGATAAACGCCCGTATCGCGATGGCTTTACTCTGAATCAGCTGACGGTCGATTCGCGCACCGACCGGTCAAGATTGGTGCTGGGTCACGCTTTTCCTGAAATGTCAGAATACAGCATGACCCAGAACCTGCTCGGCGTCTATGGCGTGCAGGAATTCGACTACACGAAGGTCAGCGGTTTCGGCGGATACTATGCTCTCGAGAAGGACGACCTTAAAAATCCCCGCTACGTCGGTGGTTTCAGACTTGAACATTCGCGTGATGCCTCGATGCGACTGGGTTTTAATCTGGTCGGCACTGAAGATGAACGCGATAATGCCGGTTCAAGCCAGGAATTTCCGACCCTTTCGAACCGGGTTGTGTCATTCGATGCGCGTTTTAAGCCGACCGAAAATATTTATCTCGATGCCGAAGTTGCCCAGAGCGACACCGATTTTGACAAACGTGACAATGCCGGGGAGCAGAAGGGCGATGCTTACAGAGTCAAAACCGGTTACGAACGCGAAAACTTTCGTGCCGAAGCCGGCCTCGAACAGGCCGATACCGCTTTTATCACGCCGCTGGGCCAGTCGCCCCGCGACGAACGTGCCTATTTTGCCAGATTTTATTATGAGCTGAATCAATATATCAGCACCAGACTTGGCCAGCGCATTGCCCGCGACAATCTCGCCAACTACCAGCGCTCGACAATTGTCAGAGAACAGCCAGAATTGCAGGTAACCGTGCGCCCGAGCGATTATTACCGGCACATGCGCATCGACTTCTTCTACCAGCCGCTGCATGAATATTCAGAGAATTCTGGTTTCATGAACCGTTACAAAGATCTGTTGTGGCTCGAATTTAACCACCGTGCCGGGCAGATGCTCTATTTTGCCGGGCTCAGCCAGACCATCGACAAAGACGACGTCAATGTACTCAACGATCGGGATATTCAGCGCCTCGATCTCAGTCTGACCTGGGAATACGACAAACTTAACCGCCTCTACAGCACCTATGCTATTGAAAGGCTCACTTATAAAAGGGCCGGTGGCTACGATAAAACCTCATGGGTGGGGCTCGGCGGCAGTTCGCGGTTTCACGAGAACGTGCTGCTGCGCATCGATTATCAACGCGAAAACGTCGACCCACTGACCGTCAGCTCGAAACATGACCGGCTGAATCTGTCGCTTACCCGCGAATACAGCCCGACTGCCCGATTAATTATCGATCTTGAAGGTAATCGCAGTGAATTTTCGGGCAATAACGGTGAATTCGATGACTATACCGCAAAAATGCGTTATTTGAAGGCTTTCTGATGCAACGAAACATTGTTAAACTGCTGGCTGTAATTTTGCTGCTGCTTGGCTGCAGTAGTGCCGTTTTCGCCGCTGCCAAATCGGTAAGACCCGAACTGCAGCCCGGGCACAGCTTTATCAATGGCCAGTTGTTCGTGATGATGGCCGATGGGCCGGCCTACTACTGCCAGCCCGGTCAAAAAACATGGCAGCGTATTCAGCAGGGCCAGACTCTGCCCGATGGCTACAGTGTGCGCACCGCAGCGCATGGCTACCTGATTCTGTCGTGGGGTGCCAATAACATCATTCTCGTAAAACCCGAGTCGGGGCTGAGGGTGGTGGTTCAGCCCGAGGCCGTGGTTCAACTGATTCTGCAGCTGCACCGGGCCGAGGTAATGGTGGCGGCAAGAGATTCCGGGCTCATTGAAATCGAGGGCCGGCATGGCAATCTGCTGGTGAACCATGGCGACAGCAGTATGATCAGCAATGACAATGGTGAACTGATAAAAGCCGTGAAAGGCCAGGCCGGTTTCAGGCTGCGCGGCAATGCCGAACCTCTGATGATCGCTGAAAGTTATGCTCTTGAAGTGGCGCCTGACGGCCGCGAAAAACCGCTGGTCAGGTTCGACCCGGGCAGTGAATATGAATCTTTCAGGCGTTTTGCCACCTGGCTGAATCGGTTTGACAGCATGCATCGCGGCCAGTCGAGCGAAGTGCCGTTCAAGATCGACTCGGTCAAGATAAATGGCGAATTCGTCAGCAGCCTGCCTCAGGAAAACGGTCTGCGTGTGCTCTCTACGCCCGACGGCCGCCTGCCTGCCTCACTTCTGATGCAGGTCAAGATAACTCCTTATCCTGGCCCTACCCACAGATTCGAACTTTATCTCGGTAAAGACCTTGTCTATGTCATGCGTGAGGGGCGTGAAGATTATTTCGAAGTTAATTTCAAAATTCCATCATTCCCTGAGTTCACTGCAACGATTCATCAGGTTGATTCGCTCGACCGCCGGGTGCGCATCTTTTCAGCCGGCTTTACCTTTCACAGCCGCCGTGCCGTCGAAGACCGCGCCAGACTTTTCTGCCGTGAATTTTCTGACGCCTTCGCCCGCCGCGACCAGAACTGGCTGCGAACTGCCATTTCGCGCGATTATCGCGACTGGCAGGGTAATACCTGGTTCGATTTCAACAGCATGGCTGATGATACGTTGCGTCGCTACCGCGATGTGCGCCTGACTCTGCACCCGTTCAGATTCGAGCAGAAAGACGGAAAACTGTTGGTAACTTTGAATTACCGTCTTTCGGCGCTGACCGCTGACTGGAACTACAGGTTCGAAGATCGCGGTACCGATATTCTTACCATTGGCATTGAAGACGGCGAGATGAAGCTGTTCTCAAAAGTTGCCGGTCTGTTTTTCAATCGCCTCAAGGTTGCCGTCGATCTGCGGCAGGGTATTTTGCGCGGGCGTGTCTATGATGAACGCACCCGGCGACCGCTTGAAGGCGTCAGCGTTACCGTCAGGGGCACCAGCTACAAAACAGTCAGCGACTCGATGGGCGAATATGTGATCTATAACCTCCCGCCGGGAAAATACGATGTCAGATTCTACAAGAATGGTTATGGCGAACTTACCGCCACGACCGTGACTTTGAAAGCCGCAGGTGAGCAGTTCTGATGATAAGAAAACAGTCGCAAGTCAATTTCTGGGTTCTGGCCGCGATTCTGGCCGTGGCGTTTCTGCCCGGCTGCCTTAATCATGCCTCGGAAGAGAACGGTATGGGTACCCTTACCGGCACTCTTGCTGTTGCCAGAAGCTCACAGCTGGTTGCAGTCAGTGGTGATTCGCAGGTTTTGATTCCGGTCGACAGCGAAGGGCGCTTTCAGGCCAGACTGGCCCCCGGGGTTTATCAGCTGATGCTGCAGACTTCTGAAGGGCAGTTGACAATGATTCGCAAGACTGTTCAGATCGATAATAATATGACCTGCACGGTTGTCGATACCGATATGGTGCCGATGCCGCAGGTGCTTTCGGTTTCAGTGCCTCTGGTCTATTCAACCTCGGCGGTAATCGAATGGGAAACCAGTATCGAATCTGACGGTTACGTCGAATACGGCAGCAGTGAGCTTTACGGCTATTCGAGCTATGCCACGACCGAGCTGAAAAAGCGGCACCGCATTCAGCTCTACAGCCTGCTGCCAGCGACCACTTACCATTTCAGAGTGGTTGCCAGTCGCTACAATCTCGATTCAACCCGCACCTGGTCGCGTAACTTTTCATTCACAACTGAACCCTGATCGCGTGTCAGAGGTATTCCGGCTCAACTGATTAAGCTTAAGGAGCCGATGTGACGATAGTAATTGCAGGGCATTGAAAATGCCCGTCAATGCTATTCTGGAGGCACAACATGAACGCGTTTTTCATCGGAATCGGCGGTATGGGCATGAGCGGGCTCGCCAAAATCCTGCACTGCGAAGGCTTCAAGGTCGCCGGTTCAGATCGCAATCTCGATGGCGACTACTGCCGCAGACTGCAGGAACTCGGCGTCAGAATTTACCCCCAGGATGGCAAAGGCCCAGAATTGTTCATGCAGCAGTGTGGTCTGCAGGCTTCTGAGTTCAAAATCGTCAAATCCACCGCCGTCGAAAACCAGGTTCCTGATGTGCAGACCGCTGAAAAACTCGGTATCGAGCAGATCATGCGCTCTGATCTTCTGGCTATGATGTTCAACGCGAAAAAGGGTATCGCCATTGGCGGCACCGCCGGCAAGACCACGACTACCGGTCTGGTAGCCTGGATTCTCAAACATGCCGGCCGTGAGCCTTCATGTGCAGTTGGTGGCATCATGGCTGGCCTCGATACCAATGCTTTCATGGGTGAAGGCCCGCATTTTGTCATCGAAGCCGATGAATCAGACGGTTCAATCGTTAAATACCGGCCGTGGATCTCTGTAGTCACCAATATTTCGCGTGACCACAAAACTCTCGATGAACTTAAACAACTTTTTGCCACGTTTTTCGATAACACTGATGATACCGGAATGCGCCTTGTATGCGCCGATGATCAGCATGCCATGAGTCTGGCAAAAATGTGCCGGGGCCGGGTCAGTACTTATGGCCTCAAGGCTCAGGCCGATTTTCGTGCCACCGATGTGAGAATCGACACCGATACCGCTGAATTCAGCGTCGACGGTGTCAGGTTCAGCGTTCGCATGCCTGGCGAGCATAATGTGCTGAACGCGCTTGCGGCGATTGCAACGGCAAGAACCTGCGGCCTCAGCCTCGAAGAGATCGCTGCCGCTCTGCACGCGTTTCCCGGTATGAAACGGCGCTTTGAAAAAGTCGGCACGGTTAACGGGGTTACGGTTATCGACGACTTCGCCCATAACCCGGCCGAGATTGCCGCTGCGGTTCAGGCTGCCCGCAAAGCCTCGACCCGACGCTTTATCGTTTATCAGCCGCACGGGTTTGGCCCGACAAGTTTTACCCGCGACGATCTGATCGAAGTTTTCAGCAATCTCAAAGAGAATGAATTTCTCTTTCTCGATGATATTTTCTACGGTGGCGGCACAGTCAGCCGCGACATCACCTCTGAAGAAATAGTTAAAACTGTGCGGCAGCGTTTCAAAAACGCATTCTATACTGGCAGTCGCGATGAAATTGTCGCCAGAATCTCAGCCGAAGCTGAAAGCGGCGATATGGTGCTGGTAATGGGGGCCCGCGACATCAATGTCATCTGCCGGCAGATTCTCGACCGGCTTCCGGCGCGGCAGAAATGCGCCGCCTGAAAATACCGGCTGGTTGTGGTAGAATGAAGGCATAAAGTCAAACAGGAAGCCACCCTATGAAAACAAGCCTGGTATTTACTCTACCGCCAAGTTCTTTGCGCATCGGCCTTTTAGAGGCGCGCGGCGTAACCATCAAGCCTTCGTCCGAAAGTTACCGCGAGCGCGTCGTCAGCGATGTACGGCCGTTTCTTTCACCAGATTTCATGTACCCCGACCAGAAGCAGAAGGGCATCAGAAGTCTGTTGAAGACTTTTGGCTTTCATCCTTCCGGTCGCAGTCGCCCGGCTTCTGAATTCCTGTTCAAAGATCTGCAGAACCGCGGTGAATTTAACTTTATCAACAACGCTGTCGATATCAACAACCATATTTCGTTGCTTTCGCATTTGCCGATCAGCGTCATCGACCTTGATAAGTCTGGTTATGAGCTCTGCATCAGGGTGGGTTTCGACGATGAATCCTATGTTTTTAACCGCGAAGGGCACGAGCTGGCGTTGAAAAAGCTTCTCGTTGTCGCCCGGCACGGTGGTGACCGGCAGGCTTTCGGCAGTCCGGTCAAAGATTCGCAGGCAACCAAGGTTTTTGCCGAAACGAAGAACCTCGCCTTTTTCGTATATACTTCGAGCAACATCACGCCTGAAGACGAACTGCACCGTTTACTCAACCAGATGGGTCAGTTCATGAAGAGCGAGGCCGGCGCTGTCGAGGTTGCCAGTCAGGTGCTCGACGCCTGTCCATGAACTTGAGCTTATTTTGACAAGTCTGAACCGGTAACGCTGGAGGAAAAATGAAAAGATTAATGCTGCTGCTGTTCTGTGTGGCTCTGCTGGCGTTGCCAGGCTGTCTCGGCAAGTCGATCGAAGCGAAACTCGAAAAGGATCTCAAGTCGAAAGACACTGCGGTGCGCCTTGACGCCGCAAAAAAACTCGGTGATGTCGCAACTGCTGAGGCTATCAGACTGCTGCTTCTGCATCGCGATGACCCTGATTACAGAGTCAAAGAAGAGATTCAGCGCTCACTCAAAAAAATCGACCGCCGCACTTTCCTGAATTAGGGTTGACTTAAACAGTGGCGGTAGGGGCGGGTTTCTGCTCGGCGACGAATGAGAAGATTAGAACCCAGAAGCAGAGAATCAGCGAGGCTACCGGCAGCTGCAGGGTGGTCGGCATCGAGTAGACAAGCATGACACCTGGTATCCAGACACACCAGCCGGCGACGACCACCGGTAAAACCTTGACCAGGGCAAATTGCGGCGTCAGTATTCGCCGCATTGCTTCGGCTCTGATGCCGTTTTCGCGCAGAAAAAATATCGTAACCAGCAGAAAATTTGCGACCGGGCTGTAGACGAACTGGTCGACGAAAGCCTTGAACAGCAGCGTCTGCAGACCGTTGCCTTCGCCGAACCACAGGGCCTGATAGCTGTAGAAAATATCGGTGATGATTCCGATGCAGCCGAACAACAGGCCGACGAACAGCAGATTATGCAGGTTTTTGGCGTTAGTTTTGCCCTGCTGAAAGAAGATTATTTTCAGTATTTCCGGCAGTAAAGCCGCAGATAGCACATAGACCCCGAACGAAAACGGGTAGCCGACCGAACTTTTGAGTGCCGAAACCCTGCCAAGGCCACTGCTGAAAGTTGCGCTCGTCGCATTCGCCGCAAAAAAAAGCAGCATGAATACCCAGAGTATCGCACCAGGCTTGATGTTGGCCTTGAACGCCATCTTGATCTGTGAAATTGTTTCGACAACGGGCATAGGTGTAACTGTCTCCTGAATGTGCATCAATTGTGCCTTAACCCAGAATACCCCAAACCCCGCAGAAATAAAAGCCACGAATTTATAACTGCAAGTCGAATCCTTATGCGACGACTGCCGTCAAATAGAGCTTTCCGGCCATGGAAAATAATTTTTATGTTTGCAATCTTCTGCTTTTTGCGCGAAAATGCATAAACAACTTTGACAAGCAGGGTTACGCAATGCCAACACTCGACTGGATCGGCAAAAAAGCCGTAGTAAACCATCATCGCCAGGTTCCTTTTCACCTTCTCAAAAAGAGAGAAGACCTTTCCTGCGGTGACCCGGAAAGCGGCAATCTTCTGGTGCAGGCTGACAACCTTCTGGCTCTCAAAGCACTTCTGCCATATTATGCCGGTCAGGTTAAGTGCATATACATCGACCCGCCCTATAATACCGGCAATGAAGGCTGGGTCTATAATGACAACGTCAACAGTCCCGAAATGAAAGCCTGGCTCGGCAAAGCTGTCGGCAAAGAGGCCGAAGACCTGACCCGCCATGACAAATGGCTCTGCATGATGTATCCGCGCTTGTCTTTGTTGCAAGAATTTCTTTGTGATGACGGGGTAATAATTGTCAGCATTGATGACTTTGCTGCTAACTATTTGAAACTGTTATTGGATGAGATTTTTGGACCACGGAATTTTATAGCACAGCTGGTCTGGGACAAAACCAGGAAGAATGATGCAAAACTTTTTTCTGTCGGGCACGAATATCTTCTTGTTTACGCGAAATCGCTTCAATATTTGAAAGATCATAAAACCGTCTGGCGTGAACAAAAGCCCGGGGCGGCGGAAATTCTGGCTTTTTGGAAGCAGCTTAAAGATTTATATGGTGACGACTACGAAAAGATTCAGGAAGATCTAAGAGCTTGGTACAAAGAATTGCCCAAAAATCATCCGGCAAAAAAGTTGAGCCGTTATAAATGGGTTGACCGTTTCGGTCCTTGGCGCGACAGAGATATTTCCTGGCCTGGTGGCAACGGCCCTCGGTATCAGGTTATTCACCCTGGCACTGGCGAGCCATGTAAAATTCCCGAGCGAGGATGGGGTTTTGCTAATTTAAATGAGATGCAAAGGCAGATTGATATTGGTCTAGTCGTTTTCCGAGAAGATCATTCACAGCCCCCTTTTCGAAAAGCACATCTTTTGCCGACTCCAGAAGAAACAGGCAAGACAGAGGAAGAATTCGACGATTTGGTTGGCGAAGACGAAAGCGACGCTGAAGCTGGGTTGCTTGTTATGCCAAGTTTGATTCAAAAGCAGGCTCAGGTGTCTGTAAAGCTTTTGCGCAAAATTTTTGATGGAAAAAAAGTTTTTCCGAACCCAAAAGACCATGAAGTTATTATGAGATTGATCAAATATGTAACTGGTCCGAATGATATTATTCTTGATTCTTTCGCTGGCAGCGGCACTACAGCTCATGCGGTTTTACAGTTAAATAAAGAGGACTCCAGCTCAAAACGCCGGTTTGTTCTGGTTGAAATGCTTCCTGAAATTGCGACCAACATTACTTCCGAGAGAATAAAGAGGGTAATTTGGGGAGTAAATGGTCTTCCGCCTCTTGGTGGTGGTTTTTCTTACTGTGAGCTTGGTGCGCCTCTTTTTGATGAGACTGGCCAGATACGGGCGGAAGTTACTTTTCATGATCTGGCCAGGCATGTTTTTTTTACTGAAACCGGCAACCCATTGCCCGAAAACGCAGAAAAAGACTTTCCCCTTCTGGGTGTTGTTAACGGAATTGCCGTATATTTGCTGTACAATGGCGTTCTTAAAGATAAGCGCCCTGACAGCGGCAATGTTTTAACTGTGCCGGTTTTGCATTCTTTACCGCCTCATGATGGCCCAAAAGTTATTTACGGCGTTGGTTGCCGCATTGGCGCAACCCGTCTGGCCCAGGAAGGCATAACTTTTCATCAAATCCCTTATGCAATAAAGGTTTCCTGACATGCTTGCACTTAAAGAATACCAGCAGAGGACTCTTGATACATTAAAACAGTATTTTGCCGCCTGTTCGAACCTTAAAGATCCGGGTAATGCCTTTTACGCGTTGACAAAAACCCCCTATTCGCCGGTTAAAGAGCTGCCCGGGCTGCCCTACGTCTGTTTAAGAATTCCGACCGGTGGCGGTAAAACTCTTGTCGCTTCGCACGCGGTCGGTCTGGCAACCAATGATTTTCTGCAGGTAGATCATTCGCTTGTATTATGGCTTACACCGTCGAATGCTATTCGCGAGCAAACCATTAAAGCACTCAGAAATAGAAGTCATCCTTACCGTCAGGCTCTGGATACTGCTCTGCAGCCTGTAACCATTCTTGATATTCAGGAAGCGCTGTTTTTGCGCCCTGCCGTTTGTGATGGTTCCACGGTCATTATTGTTGCGACAATGCAGGCTTTCCGGGTCGAAGATACTGAAGGTCGAAAGGTTTACGAACCCTCAGGTGAGCTGAAAACGCATTTTGCGAATGTGCCCGCATCATTTTTGCCTTTTCTGGAAACAATCTCTGATGGCACACCAGTTCCGTCGCTTGTTAACGTTTTTCGCCTGAGAAACCCCATCATAATTGTTGACGAAGCGCACAATGCCCGCACCGATCTCTCGTTTGAAACGCTTGCGAGATTCAGACCCTCATGCATCATCGAATTTACGGCAACGCCGGCCACAAAAAGCAAACCCAGCAATGTTCTACATGCTGTCTCTGCGGCAGAGTTGAATGCCGAAGAAATGATAAAGCTGCCGATCCGTCTTGAATCAAGGGCAGACTGGAAAGAACTGCTTTCCGACGCGCTGGCTGTGCGCACTGACCTTGAGAAGACGGCTTTGCATGAACAGAAACTTACTGGCGAGTATATCCGCCCGGTCATGCTTTTGCAGGCCCAGCCCAAACGTCAGAATCAGGAAACTCTGACGGTAGAGGTTGTCAGAAACTGTCTGATCGAAGACCATAAAATTCCTGAAGAACAGATTGCCATCGCAACCGGTGATACAAAAGAACTTGCTGACGTCGATATCAGCAAATCAGACTGTAAGATTCGCTTTGTGATTACGGTCAATGCCTTGCGCGAAGGCTGGGATTGCCCATTTGCCTACGTTTTGTGCTCGGTTGCGGAGCTTCGCGCCTCTACCGCTGTTGAACAGATTCTTGGTCGTATAATGCGCCTGCCACAGGCAAAGCGGAAAAAACAGCTCAAGCTCAACCAGGCCTACGCCTTTTCTGCTTCACAAAACTTCGTCGATGCCGCAAAAGCTCTGGAGGATGCCCTGGTTGAAAACGGCTTTCAGCGCCATGAAGCACAGGCTTTTGTTACTCCGGTTCAGTATTCATTTGAAGAACCCGTTGTTTTTATGGGTGCCACATCCGTAGAAGTTTCCGAAAAGCCGGATTTAAAAGAACTTCCCAAAGAAGTTGCCGGCAAAGTGCTGTTTGACGAAGAAAATGGCGTAATAACCTTTCAGGGTGAAATGCAGGAGTCAGATAAGCAGGCTCTGGCTAAATGCTTCAAAACCACGGCAGCAAAGGCAACCGTCGAGAAAATTTACAATGCCTCGCGTGGTATCACGGTAACGAAAGCCCTTTCCCCGGCAGAGCGCGGCGAGAAGTTTTCAATTCCGGTTCTGGCGATCAAACAGGGCGACCTGTTCGAGTTTTTTGAAGAAACGCATTTTCTCGATTTTCCCTGGAAATTGTCTGCATACGACACGGCGCTGACCGAAAAGGATTTTCCTTCTGAGCGTGCTGAAGGTGCTGTCGGCACGATAGATATCGATGAAAAGGGCGCGATCAGGGTCAATTACCTGGATCAGGTGCATACCCAGCTTTCTTTTACCGGCCTGGATTTTGACTGGTCTGCCGAGGCGTTGATTCTCTGGCTTGATAAGCACATTCCGCACCCCGACGTCGTTCAGCCTGATGCAATTGGGTTTTTGAACGGGGTTTTGCATCACCTTCTGAAAAACAGAAATCTCCAGCTCGAAAATCTGGTTCGTGATAAATACCGTTTAAAAGCCGCAATTCAGGAAAAAATACAGCAATACAGACTGGCTGCAAGAACTCGGGCCTATCAACAGCTTCTTATGCCAGGAAATCCGGCGCCGCTAGAAGTTCGACCTGAAGTCTGTTTTTCTTTCAAGCCGTATGAATACCCGTATAACACGGTTTTTCGTGGTTCATACAACTTCAAAAAGCACTTCTACCCAAAAGTCGGGGAATTGAACGCCGAGGGCGAAGAATTTGAATGTGCTGTTTTTCTCGACACCCTGCCAGAAGTGAAATTCTGGGTCAGAAATCTTGAACGGCGCCAGCAGCATTCTTTCTGGCTGCAGACTTCTTCAGACCGTTTTTACCCGGACTTTGTCTGCGCTCTTGAAGACGGTCGCTTTCTGGTCGTTGAATATAAGGGAGCGGATCGCTGGTCAAACGACGACTCCCAGGAAAAACGCATGATCGGAAAACTCTGGGAAGACCGTAGCAACGGCCAATGTCTCTTCATAATGCCAAACGGCAAGGATTTGTCGGCCATTAAAGCAAAATTGGCGAAGCTCTGAAACTCTCAATTGTTCTATTTATTTCTTTGCCACTACAACCGATTTTCAGGCAAATTAATGCATTTTTAACCCGACATTTGTCATCTCAGACCGAATCTCGCGTGTGTTAAACGCATTAAATCCATCGTATTCATGGTTTTCACACCAAACACTTCGCAAACAACTGGAATAAGAACTTTTTTACGATTCGATGGGTTATTGCTTTCGTGAGTTACAATATGTGCGTTTGACGACATGGCTTTCGCTATCAACCATGGGTCTGCAACTTGTAGAAAATCGCTTATAACAGCTTCTTTATACTTCTGGTTTTGAGTCATTACCCAGTTCGCAATTTTACCAAAGGCGGTCTGAGTATCAGGGTCATCAACACTTAAAAACCAATCTTGAGAATTTCTGTCTTTAACCCAGTCTGCCAGGGTATCATTCCCATCGGTCAATTCTTCATAGACAGGCTTGATTGATTTTACAAGGCCCTGTTTGTTCTTCTGGTCTAACCATTCCCAGAATCCTGGAAAAACTTCTATTGGGTAGCTTACTCGGTTTGCCTGAATGAAAATATTTGTGTCGAGCAAATACAAGCTGGTCATTAAAGCCCCATTTTGTCAGCGAGAGTGTTTAAATTGGCAGGTTTCATTCCCAGCAATCTGGCTCCGTCTCTGAACAGGGTTTTATTAGAGAAAACAGAATACAGAACTGCTTTGGTAAATGTTTTGCCATTGTTTACCGGAAGAGTAAGATAATAGTTTCCACTGGACTTCTGCATCGTTTTATTCTTGCTCCAGCGGGAGGCTTGAAGCTGGTAGTAGTTCCAGTAGGCGTCTTTTTCTATAATTTCCAGATCAAAAAGCCTTCGAGCGATTACTACTGTACTTACTTTATAAAAAGAGGAAAGCTTTTCTACCTGTTGAACAAAGTCGGTTGCGCTTTTCCACCGCTCAAGCAGGTCAGTTGCAGGAACGAGAACTTCAGCAGCGATATCGTTGCATAGTTTTTCCATACTGTTCATTCGATATCCTGCTGTGTCCAGGCCATTATTGGATACGCCGCTTGCGCCGAGCCATACGTGTGCTAATTCATGAACCAGGGTAAAAATCTGGGCGGCTTTTGCGTCAGCCCCATTGATAAAGATGAATGGGGCCAGTTCATCGTAAATGACAAAGCCTCTGAATTCTTTAACGTCAAGAGTTCTATGGGTATTATTGCCAACCTTGCCGCTGCGAAGTATTATAATTCCTGCCTGTTCAGAGCGCTCGACCAGAATATTGAAAAAGCTTTCCCAGTTAGCGGCTTCTCTTCTGTCAGAAATTCTCAGTTTTAAAATTTCGACGATGCTTTTGCTGACCTCTAAATAGCCGTCTTTAACAGAGAATTTACCTGCAAAATTCAACCTTTCTGCACCAATTTCCTGCAGATAGTCTTTGTACCATTCCATTTTTCGTTGCACATCGGCAATGACTTCATTCAAATCCATGCTGTAAGAATGGGTGGTTTTGTCGCCAACAGTTCTTAGATCTGGAATAACGGGTTTTTCTACTGGTGGCGAATTGAGAAACAGGTAGCCAAAAGGGATATGTAATACCTGGGCAGCCTTCTGAGCCTGCTTAAAGGTTGGTTTGTCGTGACCCTTTTCCCAGGAAAGAATTCTTTCAGCTTCTTTTATACCTAATTTCTTCGCAAGTTCTTCAACGGCGAAGTCAGCCCTTTTTCGGGCCCAAACAAGCATTTGCGGTTGTATCAAAGCACTGGCCAAGGCGAACTCCGATTCCTGTTTCCAAAATTATATCACTCTTAAGAATTTCAGGTTTAAATTTTGAATCTGTTAAATGTGATTAACCACCTGCGCTTTCGCAAGCGACATTTCTGGTGAACAAACCAACATAAGCCATAAAGAATGAATGGGCGAAAAAATGCGGGCCTGCCGGAAAATGTCAGCTGTGGCGGATGGTGAATTCGGATGCTGGAGGGCTTGCGAGGGCTTCGCGGCGCGATTCTTCGACTTCGTCGACGCGGGAGAAGAAGGGGCCCTTGTGCATTTCGGCGATGAAGAGCTGAATTGTCGAGGTGTCGCCGCAGGCTTCGGTTTCGACCGAGCCGTCTGGGTTGTTGCGCACCCAGCCAGTGAGGCCAAACTGCTGGGCCTGTTTGTAGACGAAGCGGCGAAAGCCGACGCCCTGAACCCGGCCGCGAATGACGAGTCTGACTCTCATGAAGCCTGCATTGGCCATGCGGGTTCAGGCCCTGGTCATGGCCAGCGCGGCCAATTCATAGAAGCGGCCAAGGTCTGGCTGATAGAGAAACAGCAATAGGTCGCGCCGGCCGTTGCGGGTGTGGATCAGGCGCATGAGCGTGTATGTATCGGTTTTCAGGCGCTTGTTGCCGGCAAGCTGCAGGGCTTTCTGTTCGAGGCTGCCGACCAGCTGGGCGTCGATCTGACCCTTGATCATTGCAACGAAACGGCGCAGGTTAACCTTTTCACTGTGCATTACGATAATCGAGTCTGTGTGCCGCTGGTAGCGGTCAAGAAGTTCTATGTCTCTGTCTTCGACAAAGTGCGGGCGTTTGTCGCAGATTACCTGGTTGTGAACCGCGATGATTATCGTCAGCCGCCCGGCGGTTGCGATCTCGCGCATCTGCTTCAGGCATGCGGCTGGGCCGTCGGCAAAGTCTGATTCGCAGACCGAGTCGATAAGAACGAGCTTTTCGCCATCACCGGGCATCATTGCGACCAGTTGCTGTATTTCGCGCGGATCGAGACCATGTCGGCCCGTGTCGACGCCCGAAAAGAACAGTTTTGTCGGCAGCAGCTCGTGCAGCTTGTCATAGGCTGCAGCCAGGCTGTTGCGCGCATTGTCGCCGACCGCTCCGGCAATCGCCAGGTGCCCCTGCAGGTCGCTGAGGTTGAGCCCGGCGGTACTCGCCGCTGCCCGCAGCGCAAAATCACGCAACGAATGTTCATAAGAAAGATAGAGAACCGGTAGATCGGCTTTTGCCATCAGGGCCTGCTGCATCAGCAGCGAGGCTTTGCCTGATTCGCGCGGCCCGATTACCAGATGCACACCGCCCTGAGCCCAGCCGCCGCCCAGGCTTTTGTCGAGACCGGCTGCAATAGTGTGAAATACCGGCACCGGGCCCTTGAGTCGTTGAACGCTTTCGGCAAGCTCAATTTTTAATGGCTGAAAACGCCCGCTGTGGGCTGCCACCGGTGCGCTTGCGGCAGTAGCACGACTTTGCCGGCCAGCACCAGGCAGTGGCAGTTGCGGCAGTTTCTCGATTTTCTCTTTCAGACCGGCGATGGCAGGCAGTTCGGCCTGGATGAACTTGACCCAGCTGAAGGTTTCCTGCAGGCATTCCTGCAGATTGCGTTTTTTGCCGCAGAAATCAGAAAAAGCGGCGATGCCGTAGGCGAAATGTGACGCGCCGACCCCGACGCGCGGCCGGTGCAGGGTAGGGTGGTTGCAGCCCGGCAGCAGCAGTGGCCAGTCTCTCTGGCAGCTTTGCAGCAGAATGGTTTTGATTTCTGTTTTGGCCGGCCGGCCACCGGCATCTTTGATGCCGGCAACGTGGCAGAGCAGGCGGTAATAAAGATCACTCAGGTTGTCGCGGCCTTCGAGGCCAATGGCGCCGCCGTGCACTTCGACGCTGATTTCTTCTGGGGTGGCGTAAATCGCCATGGTCTCCTGGGTGAAGCCAAGTTTGCGCAACGCTTCGATGCAGCGCACCGAATCGTCGTAGACCTGCTGAAAGCCATAAACCTCGGTTGCCGGCTTGAAAACGTTGCCGTTGACATGCACGAGCGTGTCGGGCGAATTCAGAAGCTTTTCAAGCTCGCGGGCAGCCGGCAGCTGTGGCAGAGTGCGCCCCGAAACTTCGAGCTGCAGATCGACTCCGTGGTATTCGCAGTTTTCGAGCAGCAGATCACGGGCACGCCTGATGGCGAAAACCAGAGTCAGTGGCCCGGCGAGCGACTTCTGGTCGTCGCAGGTGAACAGGGCGCTGCGGCTGCAGCCTTCCGGGTGGGCTTTAACCAGTTCGGGCACCCGGGTAACTTCGCTGACGCTTTGGCCACCGTCGAGATCAGGGTGAAAAATGGTTACAAACTTCTGCATGGCAACCTCTCAGTTACTTTTTTGAAGAGGAATTCAGGCCGAGCGCCAGTTCGATGCGCCGGAAAAATTCGGGAAAAGAGCTGATACCAAAGAACAGATCGGCATTCTGACCCTGGGCGAGAATCGTGTAGCCGGCGCAGGTCCCTTCTGCAGGGAAAGGCGTAAAGGTGATCGCAAATCTGCGGCTGACCGCTTCTTCGACCAGGTCGATAACTTTGCCGTTATTGCCAGTCTGAGCGGTAGTAACGATCTCTTCGACCGGCAGTTCAAAGTCTGAAAAGTTTTCGGTCAGAAGCTTTTTCACATCGGCGCCGGTTTTGCCCAGCTCTGGCATGATCGCCCGCAGCTTTTTCAGAGCATCGACGAAGGCGGCAGGGCTGAAAGTATTGCCAACCTGCCAGTAGCCGCGTTCAGGTTCGTCGAGAACCAGCAGCAGAGTGTCTTTCCGCCCGGCAACGAAAGTTTCGAGCTGTTTGAGAACATTCTCGCGCACGCGCATTGCATCGAGCATGCCCACGAACTGGTTCTTCTGGCGATTCTCTGCAACCGCAGAAAGGTTTACCAGGGTGCAGAAGCCTTCGGGTGCAAGTGAAATACGGCTGAGAGCGGCCGAAACCAGTTCCGGGAAACCTGGTTTTGCCGCCGGGTCATTGTGCAGACAGGCAGCTATTTTCGGGCTTTTGCTGGTGAAGAGTTTTTCGAGGCCGTTGAAATCGATTGCAGTCGATTGATTCTGTGTCGCTGCCTTAACCAGTTCTGTTCTTGCCGCTGCATCGGTTTTGTCCGAGAGCGATATGGCGAGACTGAAACCCTCAAGATCAGGCGCAAAATAATTATCGGCACCGTCGAGAACGCCGGGCACCCGGAAATCGCTGTCGCTTACCAGGCCAAGTCTTCGCCCTACCTGACTCATACTGCTGAGCAGGCTGTTGCGGATACCTTTCTGCCGGTCGGCCCATGCGGGAAAGACCAGCTGGAAGCCCTGCCATCTGATGCCGTCCCTGTGGGCGCTGGTGAAAGCCTCTCTGAAAGAGGCTGAAGCCCCGGCAAACCCGGAGGTGCAGAAGACGATAAGGTTGCGGGCCGGTGTTTCGACAAGCAGACCACGGCGTCTGGCAACCGTTTCTATCGACAGAGGACTGGCATTGACCGGAGTGATGAGTTCACTGCTTTCCGGGGCGGGCGGGTTCAGCTGCTGGCCCGTGGCCGGCAGAACCAGGAAAAGGGTGAATACCAGCAGAAGCGCCGAAAGGATGTGTCGCATTCAGGGTCCTCCGTTTTTATTTCGCCTTCATCTTAGCTCATAATAAATCTCTGCTGCAAGCGCCAAAAATAAGGGCAGGGCAAACGCACTAATAATATTTTGGATTTACAATTGGACTGGATTCCCGCCTTCGCGGGAATGACGCAATCCGTTTCCGTCATTACGTGCTTAGAACCGTAATTCAGGGGGGGGTAATGCGATTGTCCTGAAAATAAGGGGTAATTTGCTGAAAAGTTTCGGGTAGTACGCTAGAATGATTTTTATCAAAATCGAGAGGTAAACAAATGCTTAATAGAGTTGCGTTAAGGCTCTACGCTGTGTTTTGTCTGGTTTTTCTCGTTTTTGGCAGCCTGGCCGCCGCCGAAAACCTCGACCTGACAACCGCTTTTTCAGTGACCGGTGACCTGCAGCCCACCGACTGGCGCCTGAAGCTTGAGTTCAGTTCGCCGGTATCATCACTGGAAGTATCAAAAAAAGTTAAATGCCGCTTTAACAATGCTGCAATGAATTTTCGCATTGTCAATGCGCAAAAGCTTGACGAACAGGAAGCCGGGCAACCGCTGCCCTCAGAACGTCAGGTTTTCATCATCGCTCCCGAAAAGGCCGGCGATGCGACCGGAACCGTCGAAGTTACGATTGGCAAAGGTTTGCAGGCTGCTGACAAAAAGAGCAGTCTTGCCGCTGACACGCTTTTGAGCGTAAAGACCCGCAAGGCGATTCGCATGACCGGTGGCGAAGCCTACTTTGACGGTATCGAAGACAAAGGCGTCATGATCGATCTGACCGAAAATGTCAAAGATTATCAGCTGAAAAAACATATCCGCATATTCCCGTCGGTTGGTTATTTCAAGGTCGACCGGCAATATTACAGCAATCGTCATTGCTACAAAATCATAGGAAAATTCGTTACCGGCCGGAAATATGAAGTGAAACTCGCCGGTGGTGCTGTGGAGGGCGAAAACCAGCTGCTCGACAACGGCAGAGTCGAATTTGTCAGCCGCGGTCCCAGCCCGCAGATAAGCTTTACCGCCGACCGTTCAGTTCTTGAACTGCGCAGTCGTCAGATGGTTCCGCTCAATTTTACCAGCGTCGGCGATTTTAAGGCCCAGCTGATGAGGGTTCCGGCATTCTTTGGCCCGGCTCTCGATTCTCTGACCGCTTTTGCCGAAGTCGAAGAAAAGCGTCCGGTCGATTCTTCAGGCATGCGCCTTGCCGGCGACAAAGAAACGGTGATTCGCAAAAATGCCGCCGAAATCGATAACCTGATGGTTAAATTCGTTAAGCAGCATGAACAGCTGAAAACCTTGTCGACTGACAACGCCTGGGCTGATCTGCGCAATTTTCTTGAACCGGTTTTTTCGTCAGACAGCCAGGCTTTTATGGGTTCAGACAACCCCGACATGGAATACCATTTCTCACTGCCCCTCGATTATCGCCCCGAGCCAGAAAAGGGTGGCTCTGTAATCGTTAAGGTCAGCGAAACAAAGACCGAAGAAGGCCAGAGCGCCGCCCGCCTTTTTCAGATTACCGATTATTCGCTGACCTATAAATTCAGCCGGCGTGAACTTTTGCTGTGGCTGACCTCGATCGAAACCGGCCGCCCGGTTGCCGATGTGCCGGTCATGCTGCTTACCAATGACGGCCGCTCCTATCTTGCTGGGCGTACTTCGCACGAAGGTATTCTCAAGATCAGCGAAGAGACTGAATATCCCTTCGTTATCTGCAAAGATGCCGCCCCAGAAACCGGTAAAGCGAAATTTCTCATTTCCGACCTGGTTATTGCTGCCGCTGCTGGCAACACTGACAGTTGTTTCATCAAACTCAACAGCAATCGCTTCTCATCGTCTGCCGTTTATCAGAGCGCTCCTGACCGACTGCTGAAGCTTTCAAAACTTGGCCACGTCTTTACCGAGCGCGGTGTTTACCGCCCCGGTGAAACGGTTTACTGGAAAGCGACCGCCCGCGAATACCTCGATAAAAGCATCGTTTCACCTTCCGGTATGCTGGTCGAAGCCACCATCGTCAATCCCCGTGGCGAGATTGTCTCTGTCGATGAATTCACTCTCAATGAGTTCGGCACCTGCTCCGGCAGCTTTGAAGTCAAAGCTCACATGCCGCTCGGGCAGTATAATCTCACCATTGTTCCGAAGACCAGCGAAGAAAACGAGCCCGAACAGAAGCTCGACCCGCGCTGGAATTACCTGATGAACCGCTCAGGCACCAATCCTGAACCTCAGAATAATAACTCATCTGAAGAAAATCAGGACGAACAGTCGGTTCCGGCGCTTGCGGCAACCGGTTTTCAGGTTCAGGAATTCGAGCCGCCCCGCCATTTTGTCGAACTCGAGATAAGCACCGAGAAACGCAAGATCAGGCAGATCGTCGGGAAAGATGCTGAGCAGCTTTTCGTTAATTGCAAAGTCGCCAGCCGCTATTATACCGGCGGCCCGCTGCGCCATGCGAAAGTGCAGTGGACAGCGCATCTCACCGAAAACTGGTCAGCTGTTAAACAGTTTCCGATGTTTCAATTCGGCAGCAACGACAGCCAGAAAGAACTTATCGAGGCAGGCAATTCGGTTCTCGATAAAGACGGTTTTCTCACCGTTTCACTGCCGGTCTCGAATACGGTTCTGAGTGGGCTCAATTCAATTGAAATTACCGCTACCGTTCTCGATATCGATGGCAGACCGGCAACTCGTGTCGACTCATTCTCGCCAGAACCGGCGGTTCGCGTCGGTATCATGAAGCTTCCCGGCGGTCTTACTCAGGGCCAGGAGCTTCCCCTTCAGGTTATTGCGGTCGACAAGAATGCCAATAAGATCACTCAGGGCGAAGTTCAGCTCGAAATTATGCGCAAACGCTACATCTATACCCAGAAGCGCGATGCCGCGGGCGGAATCTTCTACAACTGGAGCAGTGGCTGGGTGCGCCATCATGTTGCCCGCCAGAGCCTTAAAGACAGCATCGCCACTTTTGATCTGGTATTGCCGGAAGGTGGCGATTACATGCTGCGGGCAACCTATGGAACCGGCAGTGAAGAGTCGGTTGCTGCCTACAGTTTTGTCGTCGATTATTCATACGACTCTTACGCCGATTATAACGGGCAAAGCCGAACCCGCAGCGAAAACGAAGTTCTGCTGATGCCTGACAGTTCTTACGTCGCCGTAAATGAAAAGGTCAGAGTCAGATATTCGCTGCCCAGGCCATGTGAATATGCCCTGATGACCGTTGAATCCGATGAGATCCTCAGTGCCCGGGTAGTCAAGCTCGACCGGCCGCAGGGTGAATTCATCGAAACCATGACCGAGAACTGCCGCCCTAACGTTCATATCGGTCTGCTGGCCCCTGCTTCCAGAAGCGGGTTCCCGATTTATGCCAGTCAGGTGGATTCAGATTATCCGAGAACTTACTTTGGCTTCACACGCATCAAGGTTCAGAACACGGTAGCAGCAATCAATATCGCGATTGCTCCTGAACAGCAGAACGAGCTTGCCGCACTGCCAGGCGCCATGCAAAAACTCGATTTTGTCGTGACCGACAAAGATGGCCGGCCGGCTGTGGCTGAAGTGGCGATCTGTGTTGTCGATGAGGCAATTCTGTCTCTGACCGGTTATAAAACTCCTGATTTAAGCGGTCTGACTGATTTCATTCTGCCGCTGTGCGTGTTTACCGGTGATCTACGCACTTCGCTGATCACCCAGGATCTGTTCAAACTTATTTCTACCAGAGCGCTGACTGGTGGTGACCAGGGTGCTGGCACCATAGCCACCGATCTCGATGCGCGCAAGGATTTCAGGCCGGTAGCATTCTGGAACCCGGCGATGACACCTGACACCAATGGTCGGATCAGCATCGAATTCAAGCTGCCCGACAGCATGACTTCATACCGCATCTATGCGGTCGCGGTCGATAAAACCACCGGTTTTGGCTCAAAAGACCGGCAGCTCAAGGTCAGCCGCGATTTCTACATCGAACCGGGTCTGCCGTTTTTCCTGACTGCCGGCGATAAGGCGGTTTTTCCGGTTGCCATGCACAACAAGACCGCTCAGGCAGGTTCTGCCGAACTCAGAGTCGCCGAAGCGAAAAATGTGCTCGTCGCAGTTGAATCGGCGAAAATCGATCTGCCGCCAATGATTACCGGCCGGGCAAGAGTGAAACTCGAAGCTGACAACGGTGCCGGCGAAGCCAGCGTTCTGCTTGCCGGCCAGATGAACGGGCTGAATGATGCAATTGAAAGAAAGTTCCCGGTGAATACCGCGGCGACGGTTCTGAATCGCCAGCTTTCGGGTTCTTTCACCAAAGAGCAGTCTTTTCGCCCGGATGTTCCGGAATATGTCGCATCGATGACCGGCAGCGAAACCGAGGGCGCGCTGAGTGCACGGCTGAATCTGTCTCTCAGCCCATTTGCCCGACTGTCCCCGGCTTTGAAATACCTGATGCATTACCCATACGGTTGTCTTGAGCAGACCAGCTCAGCAATTATTCCGCTGGCGGCGATGCGCGGTCTGATCAAAGATGGTCGCCTGCCGGGCTACAATCTTGAACAGGTCGACAAGTTCCTTGACAAGGGCTTTTCACATCTTCTCAAAATGCAGCGAAGCTCAGGTGGCTTCAGTTACTGGACTTCGGAGCGGGAAGATTCCTGGTGGGGCAGCCAGTATGCGGTTCTCGCCCTGACCGTCGCTGACCGCGCCGGTTACCCGATCGATCGCAGCAGTCTCGAAAAGAGTCTCGATTATCTTAACCGCACTCTTTTCGCGTCAAATAACAACAGCCGTTTCGAACATGGCGTCATGGCCCTTTCAGCGGTAAACCTGGCGTTGAATAAGAAGCTCAAGGCTGCCGATCTCGATACTCTGAAGAAGCGCTTCACTCAGACGGCCGAAGAAAGCAGTCCGCTGCTGCTCTGGGCTGAAGCTCTCTGCGGCGATACGCCGATTGAAGAACTTGCCGGGCGTGCCTTGCAGCTGAAACCGTCATTGCGCTCGATCAGCCGCGGCTGGTATTACACTTCGACCCGGCATGATGCATTCAATCTTCTGGCTCTGCTGGCTGTGAATGCTGACCGCAAAAAATCAGACGATTTTGCCGGCAGAATTCTGGCCTCGCTTTCAGAAAAGGGCTACTGGAACTCCACAGCCGACACCGGCATTGCTCTGTTTGCTCTGTCAGAATATTTTCAGAGTCTGAAGGCGGGTAATGAATCCGAACTCGAAGTGACTCTGACAACCGACGCCGGTATAAAAGCGGTTAAGGTCGATAAAAACGGCATTTCTCTCGATCTGACAAAGGCCGAACTGCTGGCCGGCAGTGGCGTAAAAATGGTTTCAAACGGCAATTCTCTGATCAGCTGGAGCTTTGAGTATTCATATCCTGATCTTGCTTCACGCTCAGAGCCTGTTAACAACGGTTTCTCGGTTGAGAAGACCTTCGAAAATCTCAATGGCAAAAAAGAAATTCGCGTTGGCGATCTGGTCAAGGTCACCGTAGTTTTTGAAGACCAGATTCGCAAAGATGGCGACTGGGCTTCTTATCGCAACTTTGCTCTTGAAGATCCGATTCCGGCTGGTTTTACTGCGGTTAACAGCTCACTGAAGAATGATGCGCTGCCGAGCGATGCAACCAGCGAAGATGACGAGTATTACTGTGATTACGTTGATGATGCCTACACCTTCTATGCCAATCACCAGGAATTGCGCAAAGATCGCCTGCTGGCTTTCAAGAACCATTTCTGGTCCGGCAGATTCCGGCTGGTTTATTATTTGCGGGCTATCTGCGAGGGCAGCTTCAAGATGAAGCCGACGCAGGTGAGTCTGATGTATAACCCAGAAATCAATGGTATGAGCACGCCAGCGACAGTTCAGATACTGGCGGCTGAATAAATAAACTGCCGGCGCCATCGCCACTGATGGCGCCGGTTTTTTTAAGGCAGAGATCATGGGCGTTTTCCTGAAAAAGATTATGGCGGCGTTACTGCTGCTGCTTGTGGCTGTCGGTCTGGTCTGGCATTGCCGCTTCAGCCTTCTGCCGTATTTCTGCGACGATCCGCTGCCGCTTATCGAGCGCCATTTCTCCAGTGGTGGCGCCTTGACCGACCGTCATGGCAAAATTCTCAGAGTTTTTGCCGACAGTCGTGGCGACTTTTCGGTATATACACCTCTGGCAAGCCACTCTCCTGATTTGCTGCAGGCGGTTCTGACCGCCGAAGACCGCAATTTTTACCGGCATCCCGGTTTCGATTTTTTTGCGATTCTGCGGGCGGCCTGGCAGAATCTCACCAATAAACGCGTTGTTTCCGGTGCTTCAACGATTTCACAACAGCTGATTCGCGTGGTCGATCCTGGGCCGCGCACATTGTCGACGAAAATTCGCGAGCTTTTAATGGCACTTCGTCTTGAAGGCAGTTTAAGCAAAGCCCAGATACTGGAACGCTATCTGAACGCTGTTTCTATGTTTGGTAATGTGCGGGGTATCAATATGGCCGCACTTCTGTTATTTGGCAAAAGCCCGGATATGCTTAACCTGGCCGAAAGTGCGACGCTGGCGGCGGCAATTCAGGCGCCCGGCCGTCTCGATCCCTTTTCGCAAAAAGGCAATCTCAGATTGCTCGGTCGCCGCAACTGGGTGCTCGATGAAATGCGACGTACCGGGGTTGCTGATCAAAGCGCCTGTGCCAGCGCCAGGAAGCTGACAATTCCATCGTGGCGCCGACCGCGCCCGTTCAATGCCCCGCATTTCTGCGATCTGATTCTTGCACAACACAGCCCACTGCACGGTATCCGAAGAACGACAATCGACATGACCCTGCAGAATCTGCTTGCCGGCACGCTCAAGTCACACCTGCCACGCCTGATGAAGAGCGGGGCTCTGCAGGCAGGCGGTATGATCGTCGACAGCACGACACTCGAAATTCTGGCCATGGCCGGTTCACGCGAATATGGCCCGCTGGCAGCCGGATTCAACAATGTCTGCATTGCCCGTCGTTCCGGCGGTTCAATTCTCAAGCCATTTCTTTATGCACTGGCGCTCGAAAACGGTTATTTCCCATCTTATGTAATACCTGATACCATGCAGACCTTCAAGACCCCGCAGGGCGAATACCAGCCATACAACGCCGACCGCAGATCTTATGGTCCGGTAACGATCAGAGCCGCTCTTGGCAACAGCCTCAATATTTCGGCGGTCAAAATGCTCAACCTGCTTGGTATCGGTGATTTTTGTCGCATGCTTGTCGAGCTCGCTCTTGTCAGCGATAAGCCCGGAGCCGCCGAATTCTATGGTCTCGGGCTGGCCATAGGCAACCCCGAACTGCGTATGCTCGATCTGGTGCAGGCTTATGGAATTTTTACCAATCAGGGTAATCTCAGAAGTCTGAAGTTTTTTCCGGATCAGGCACAAAGCAGCATGTCGATCATTTCGCCGCGCACCGCCTATATGGTTTTCGACATCATGGCCGATCCGTCGGCACGTCTGTTCACCTTTGGCAATCCGGCGTTTTTTAAAACCCGCAGCATGACCGGTCTGAAAACCGGAACCAGTACAGAATATCGTGATTGCTGGCTGGTTTCGCTTAATTCCAGATTTATCATGGCCTTCTGGGTTGGCAATTTTTCAGGCGCACCCACCCGTGCGCTCAGTGGTGCAACCGCCTGTGGGCCGATTTTTCACGATATCAACGACCATCTTGAGACCAGATATCAGCCGGCGCCGGTTTCGACCCCTGAGGGAATCATGCGCCGGGCTGTCTGCTCGATCTCTGGTCAACTGCCCGGGCCAAACTGTTTCATGACCGGCTATGAGATATTTGCAGAGGACGGCAATCTGCCCGAAATCTGCGCTTTTCACCGATCGGCCGGGGAGGGGCATGATCTGCCTGCTGATTATGCCAGCTGGCTGAAGTATCGCCGGCGGTTTCTCGATGTTGACCCTTTCAGACTGGCTAATCAGACTGAAACAGCCGACCCGTGGATAATTAAAGGGCTTGGGCCATCTGAAAATCAGTTGCGGGTTGCCTCTTACAGCAGCAGCCAGATGAAAAAAACGGGAGTGGCGCGTGATGTCGCTATCAAAATTGTGTCTCCGCATGATGGCGACCGCTATGTCATGTCTGCCAGTCACGAAAATTACGCCCTGCTGCGTGCGATTCCCTCAGAACCAGTGTCAGAAGTTATCTGGTTGATCAACGGTGTCGAGTTTATCAGAACTCCGCCGCCGTATGAGGCTTACTGGCCCCTCGCCAAGGGCCTCTTTCGCATCACCGCTCTCACCGAAAGCGAGATTGCTGCCGAGGTCGAGATTCAGGTCGAGCATTAAAGATTGTTGTCGCAATCTGGGAATACATGGTATTCTCAAGTTATGCGACATAACAGAAGGCTTGTGACAATCTTCGCTCTGATGCTGGCTGCCGTTTTTTGCGGGCAGTCGCTGCAGGCCTGCAGTCTGGCTCTGCATGACTGGAAACTGATTTTTTACCGCAAAATCCCGGTTACTGTGCCGTTTTTCCCGCTGTCGGAGCTCGACGTCGCGACGGCTCGACTTGAACGGGCCGGTTTTGCCAGAGTTTTCTGGGTTGGCTCACATAATTTCATCAGTGCGGTTGCTCCGGCTTTTCTGCCTCTTTTTGCTGACAAAGCCGCTGGCCTGCCATGGGCAGCTGTCGATTCGGGCCCGTCATTGATGGCACTGGCCCGCGAAAACTATTGTCCCGGCGAAGGCCCGCTGATCATTGGCTCAGATGGCAATTATATTAAAATTGCGCTTTTCGCCGACCAGAACTCCGGTTTTGGCTGCATGCAGCTGGTCGTCCAGCAAACCGGTCGCATCAGAGCCGTTCATCCCGATACAAAAACCCCGTGGGCACAGGAAACCAATGGCTCAAGCTGGCTTTCGCTGATTTTTTATCAGCTGCCGGTGCCCGGCCGAATTCTGTCTTTTTCTGCTTACCCGGTTCAAAAAAACCGGCACAGTATTTACGAAGATCATTCTTATGTCGAGACGCTTCTGAATCAAAGAATTCTCAAACGTCGCCCTGACCTTGTCGTTGATCCCTACAGGTTTGATTTTCCGGAGCTGCCAGAATGAGACGATGTAAAAATATTTTGCTTCTGTTAAGTTTTTTTGTCGTTGCCGTACCCCTGCTGATGTCTGGCGAAACTTTCCGGGCGGTCGATTTTGAACGGCTTTTGCAGAAGCATCCGCTGATGCGAAAATATGACCCCGAAACCGGTCGATTTAAAGAAACCAGAAGTGAGATCATTCCTGTTGCAAAGCTTCAGGAAAGGATTGCGTCGATTTCTGCCGCTATCGCTGCCTGCGAGAACGAAAAATCAGAACTTGTGCTGGCGACGATGAATTCTGGCGACTCTGTGTCTGAAGCCCATGCCTGGGAAAGAATCGGGCAGATCGACCGGCAGCTGGCAGAGCTTAAAACCGGGCTGCAGACAGAACAGTCACTGCTTGCGGACGAGGGCGTTCCTGGTTATGACAAGCTTCTTGAGATCGCTGGCCAGATTTATCACGAAACCATTCTGCCTGAGATTGCGACCGGGGTTCTGCTTCTCAATAAATTGCCGAGGTTTGTCGCCACGCCTCCCAGGCCTGCGGGTAATGATCTTCGGCATTTTTTCTACAGTTGCAACGGCGAGGTTCTCGAAAAATATCTGTCTCAGGCCGGAAAAATCGCCTTGATGTTTGAAAAGACTGACCAGCCGATCCTGTACTCTGCCGATAGAGGGGTTTCTGATGCGAAAAAACAATAATTTGCCTTTTTTGATACTGTTGCTTGTGGTGGCAATGGCTTTGCCATTCTCTGCCGCTGCTGCCGGAGTTGCTACCATAGACCTCAGTATGGCCGTCAGTCTGCACCCGCGCATGTCGCTGTTCGATTTTGACCGCATGGGTTTTTTCAAGGTTGAGCCAGGCCTGCCCAGTGAAGCCTTCGAAGAGGCGGTTGCCAGGCTGAAAAATTCGACTGTTGCAGCAACGGCGCTCGAAGAGCTGCAACAGCTGCAGCAGCAGCTTACCGAACTTGACCGGCGCAAGTCTGTTCAGGTTGCGCTTTTTGGGTCGACGATTCCGGCAGAGCGCGAAGCCGCTCAAAAGGAACTGGAGATAATTGCCACCGAAGAAGATCGCCTGCGCGGGCTGTTAGCAGACAGTGAACACGCCGTTGCCTGCCCGGACCTTACAGATCCTGCGACTACCCGCAGGTATCTGGCCGAAATCGAAGCCGAAATTCTTGCAGCGGTCAGAAAGGCTGCCGCAGAAGGTAGCTTCAATGTGGTTCTCAATACTACGGTTCCGGTGCCTTATGGGTATCCGGTGCGCTATCATGCCGGTGAAATGTTCGGTCAGGGTATTCCTGGCATCAATTTTTCGCTGTTTTACGCCTTTCTGGCTAAAGAACATCTGGCGCATCCTTCAGATGCGGCGCCCCCTTCTCGCGATCTGATCAACTGGCTTGAGCTGACGCGCTTTCCCGATGCGATCAACCTTTTGCCGATCAGGCCTTATCCGCTGGTGCTTTCGGGCGGCGAATGTATTCTTGCCCGAGTCATGAAGGTTGTTTATGAAAACCACAAGGTTGACCCGGAAGTGTTCAAAGTGGTTGAATCGGTTATTCACAAAATTGACGAAATGGACCGGCCCGAAAAAAAACAGAGCGGGCAATAAGCGCGTGTTTATGCCATTGGCATCCAAATTGCGTATATTCCTCCGGGAGACTATCTATTTATGAACTCTCAGATACTGAAAAAGCGGGTAGCGGGATTTACCCTTATCGAGATAATGGTTGCCAGTGCCGTGTTCTCACTGTTCACGGCCGGGCTTTTTGCTTTTTATCGAATGGGCAGCAACATGTTTCTGACCGGCAGCTGGAAACTGACGCGCCAGAAAGAGGCCGAAAGGTTTCTTTCGATTCTCAAAGAGCGCATAGAGCAGGCGGCGAACGCTACTTCGATCAACCCCACTGCGGCTAACCAGATTACGGTTGCGCCCTGCCCGTTTCTGACTCTTAACAACAATACGCAGATTGCCAATATCACCGCAAATCGCCGGATAATGGTCTTTACAGTCGCCAAGCCGGATACGACATATCTGAATGCTGCCAATCGGGGTGTCATTGTTTACCATTGTCTGATGGCCGTTCCGGCAGAAAAAAATCTTTACACTCTGCACCTGCATGCCAATACGCAGGATGTCGCCTTTGGCGGCGTCGATTATTTCAATACCACCGCCAATTTCAAACCAAATCCTGCGGTTTTTACCAACTTCAATACCCGTTTCGGGAACACTCCGCAGAACTTTGGCCTCGGAACCGTGCCTTATACCTATAAGCTTTCTGATGTCGCTTCGGCAACGATTTCGTGGGGTCTGGCAGACCCGGCCGCCGTCGGCGGTGAAACCGACAAGGTCATGGGCATCAAGATTCGTATGCAGAACCCGAAACACCCCGAAACTATTGTCGATCACGGGGTTCAGGCCAAACTGGACATGGCTGTTCCGATGCAGCCCTTTGCTCTTGGAGGCTTCTGATGAAAAACATTAACAGAAGTACCGGTATGACGCTGACTGAGGTGATGCTGGCGATGGCACTGCTGGCGTCGGCTTTTATTCCGATTATCGGGGTTATGGGCACATCTATCAAGGCGACTGACAAAGACGATAGAACCATCAAAGCCGTCAATCTCTGCCAGGAAAAACTGAATCGTGCTTTGCAGTTTCCTTTTACCTCTATTTCGGTGGGTACGCATGGCGGAACGACAGCCAAAACCCTCAACAGCAATGCGGCTGCCGGTTCTATCAACCTGGTTCTCGGGCCGGAAACGATTGACGGTGTGCAGTTCACTTCCCAGCTCGATGTATCGGATGTTCCGGTCACTTTCCAGGTGCCTACCTACGACCCTTTTGCGAAAGGCGAACAGCCTAATACCCCTGCAAACTGGGGTTGGAGCAATCAAAATATCAATTTCACGAACGTTTATCACAAATATGTTCTTACCGTCACCTGGCAGGACAAGGGAAGCAAGACCAACAAGTTCTATACGCTCGCTTCCCACAAGGCGAAGATTCGGAGATAACCCATGAAAAATAACAGTAATCGCAGGGGTGTGGCTTTGCTTCTTGCTCTGGTATTTGCAGTGGTGTTGCTGCAGATGGCTATAGCCTACAGTTCTATGACCCGCGGGTCCAAGCCTCAGACGGTTCAGATCGACGAAAGAATCAAGCTCGATTATCTCGCCCATGGCTTGACAGAGCTTGCACTGCTGAAGTTTCAGCTTTATCCCGCTGATTTCTACGCCTGCTGGGAAGCAGCCAAAAAGGGGCAGCCTCAGCATCTGAGATCGTTTACCATCAATGCTCCTGAGTTTACGATCAACAATTTCACTGAATCCAACTCTTCTTTCAATGCTGTTCCGATCAATATTCAGCTGGCCAGTATGGCTATTCTGACCAATGACAAGTGGAAGACCGAGGCGCTTTTTATTCAGGCCGGTGCGGCATATACCGACCAGTATGGTCGTAATATTGCAAAAGAAGCCGTCAGGCTTGTGTCACTCGAAAGAAAGCTCAATAAATAACGGGGGAAAAGAATGAATCCGGGTCTAAAGTTACGCCTGTCAGTTGCATTGACTGTTCTGCTGTTCGCCGCTTCAACCGTTCTGTTGGCACAGCGCAGCAGAGATATCGCCTATGTCGGCAAGATCAATCTCAGAGCTGTGGTTCTGTTGCACCCGGCCATGACTTCGTATGATGTTGAACGTCAGGCATTTAAAGTCGATGCCAGCAAGGTGCCGCAGCAGCAGATGCAGCAGAAAGCCGGCCAGCATCAGGCAACCCTCGATGAGCTGACTGCAACCATCAAGTCCCTCCAGGGTCGCCTCCAGGAAACCCACCGGAATTATAATCGCCAGATGGAAGAGCTTTCGGCTCGCTATACCGATGGCGTTGAACAGTTGGCCACTGGCCCGGCTGCAGTTAGAAAGCAGGAATTCAGAGTTGATCAGAGCAAGGCCGAGGCAGCTTATCATGCGAAGCTTACGGCTCTTGGTGCTCAGCTTGCTACAGCCGAGGAAAAGTATGACCGTCTGAGCCGTATTGCTTATGCGGTTGGCTTTACCGATCCCGACGAAACCCGCAAAAAATTCGCTGCGATTATTGGTGAAATCCGCCAATATACACAGCAGATCGCCACTCAGAAGAATGTTCAAGTCGTTCTCAATACAAGTCTGAGCAGTGTGCTTGCCAGAACTCGCGAAAGCGTTGTGCCGCCGGATCTCGATTATGGCAGAGTCTTCGGCATCCCTTTTCCGAGAGAGATTGCCAACGATTCGGCTGCTGTCGGTGGTTATTACGGCAATGTCACCAGCATGGCCGCCAACTGGCTGAGTCATGGCGATAAGATTCTTGAGCCATTCAAATCGGTTATGCTCGACAACGACGTTTTTATCGGCGGTGTCGACCTGACCGCCGAAGTTCTGGCGGCGATTTTCAAGGCCTATAAAATCGATCCAAATATTGGTAACGCGGTAATTCAGTCAGTTAATCTTAACTGAGCGGGTTTTCCTCAAGAACAGGAGGGGTTTATGGTTAACAGTTTTGCAAGGATCCTGAGAATGGCGGGGTTGATACTGGCAGCGGTAATACTGTTGTCGCCGGCCACCTTTGCGCTCGCACCAGAATATGAGCGCAATGGTGAATGCTATCTGCTGATCGGCCAGGGGCCGGCAGCCATGAAAGGGGTTTTTCGTCTCAACAACCCCGAAAAAGACAAATACTTCGATCCGTCGAAGCATCTGTTTACGCCGAACAACACCTTCTCGTTCGCCGTTGACCTCGATCGAAACATTTATACGTTTACCGAAGAGGTCGAAGCCGGCTTTAAGCTTCTCAGTTCAAAGCTGAAAAGGCAGGTTCTCGACGGCGTTTCGGCTGACCATTCCGACTGGGGTTACCATGCCTATTTCCATTACGACCACCGCAGCTGGGGAAGAGGCGACGCCGTGTATCGCGTCGGTCCCGCTGGCCGCACTGTGCGCGGCAGTGGTTCGAGACCACAGTCTGCTGGCCCCGGCACCTCGATTTCGGCGCCGGCCGGCAACCCGCTTCCGAGTTTCACCGGAGCGCTGACACTCAATAAATACGATGGCAGGAACTGGTATGAAATTCCTAACGGTTCATGGTATTCAAGCTGGAAAACTGCCGGCGCCGTACATGGTTTCAGCACTTTCTACGTCGTGTTTGGCGACAAGGAAGAGGGCAAGGCCCACAACTGGAAGCTCTTCACCTGGAAACCCAACGACCCGAACTTTGATGCGCCAGTTTATACCAATACCGTGGGCACAGTCGTCGCCACTTCATACGACAAGAAAATTACCCGCCAGATTTTTGCCGGCTGTCTTGACGGTTGCGGTGGCGCCAGTGGTTCAGGCAGCGGTGTTGCTGATGAAATGACCAATGACCTGGCTTTCATGCCGCCGATTAAATCTCAGCCCTCGCGTACCTATTTTTATTCGCGCCCGAAATACCAGTCAGGGGCAGAAATTACCCTGAACGGTGCCAAGTATACCCCGGCCGCCGGTAACCCCCTCATCGGTCTGCCAGACAATACCGACACCCTCTGGATCGGCGTTTCAATGCGCAATGTCAACTCTGACTACGTTTATACACTTGGTACTTCTGTCATTAAAGACTGGTACAAACAGGCTACCGGTGTAAATGCCCCGGCCATGAACATTTCTGCCGTTGCCGTGTCAAACCAGTGGAACCAGGAAGGCGGCATCGTTTTTGCCTATGACCAGAGCGGTAAAATGGTCTACAAATTCGAGCGCAAGGAGAAGTCAGGTGCGCCGATCTCAAAAGAGCGCTATCAGGCAATTCCGGTCAGCGGCATTTTGAGCACGATTGGCGCCAAACCCAACAGTGTTATCGACGACATCAAGGCTGACGGTTTTGGTAATATGTATTTTGCCATGAGCCACCCGGCAAAAAGTCCGGCTGAGTTTGACCCGCGCTCGACCTTTGACCCGAATGAAGCCATTTATCTGCATAAGGGTGCGAAGTATGATGATAATGGCACCTGGAAATGGCCCGGCTTTCTTATATACAAGCAGGGTTACGGCAAAGTCGTTTTTCAGAGCCGTTACGGTAAGGTTCGCGAAATTGGTCGAAAGGATTTCGCCGTTCGCTACTACAATGTTCCATTCAATATGAATGCTGCCGGTACTGAAGAACTCATCGCCAAGGGCCTGAGTGAGGCGACAAAGATTCTTGCCAGCTGGTCGGCCGTAGTTGGTAACAATAACAACAAATGGGATGCTGGTGACTACAACATCGGTACCGCCGGCGCTCCCGGCTTCTTTGAATACACCTACGCTGACCCTGGTCAGTGCCGACTTTCGGTTATCAACGTGCCGACCCCCGATCAGGTTATCAGTCTTGCCGGCAAAAAGTCGTTTCTCGACATCGTCGGCCCCTACGAAAATACCATTCCTATGCCCGACACAATCGGCAGATCGACTGCTCAGGGCGCTGGTCTGATAAAGCCGATGCCATCGATTTTGAATCTCGACAAGCTCTACTTCTTCATGGTCGAAAACTACCCGTTGCCTGACGGCACTCAGAACCCGACCGACCCCGTTGCCTCGCCAGACTGGGACAACGACAAACGTCATGGCGGTTTCATCACTTCGATCGTCAACCCCGAATCTTCGACCAAGGGCGGCAAAGTGTATTATCGCTGGCGCACCTGGATGGTAGAAGATTTCAAACAGAAGGCGGTCTGCAAACCTCTCGAAACAAGACCGCCGAGCCCGCTTGATGATCCGCCGGCCGCTTCTACCGGTATGAACCATTATCACTATTTCTACTCGCCGGTACCCGGCAAATATATTCTTACATGTCAGGTGCTCTACAGCTGGTATGACTATGACCTTCTCAAGTTTGGCAGCACCATCGACGACCTGCCCACCGTTCTCAGAAGCAATGAAAAAGCAGTGCCGGTCACTGCCGGCAGTTTCGACCATTACACCGGTGCAAGCGCCCTTGATGCAATCATGAAGAAGCCCGAATTCAGCTTCATGAAAGCTTCCAAAGACAACTATTTGAAACAGATCCTTGAAAACGGTGATAATTATTTTGCCATGATCCCGATCATTGCATCAGGAACCTGGAAAGATGATCCGTTCCCCTCTGAAGTGGCAAGAATTCAGCGCTGCGATGTTGTTCCGTCTCTTGAGTCTGGCACCAAGGCCTATCTTAAGAATAATACCTACTGGCATCCGCAGACCGGTGCTCAGCCTTCCGGTGGCTTCCACGGTCTTGAAGCCGGTAAAAGCTATTACTGGAGAATGGACGTCGCTTCTCAGACAAACCTTTTCTTTGACGTTTCCAAGTCTAACGATACAAACCCGGGTTCGAAAAATTTCAACTACGTTGCCTATAAACTGCTCGACGACAAGGGTCTCAATCCTGATGGCAGCGAGAAAAACCCGTTCTTCGTGAATCGCAAACCCGAGTTCCAGTTCATGAACAAGGTTGGCGACCTGCGCTGGGTTGCGAACAGCAAAATTCGTGTTACCGCTCACCTTGAATACAAGGTTCCCAAGGCTGGTGGTGGCTACGAAGTTCAGAAGAAGTTTCTGGTTCAGAACAATACCGAGCCCGGTGAACCCATGGAAGTTACAGTTAAACCCGAGGCTACGGTTTTCTCGACCAACTCACCGATCGTTACCCAGACCGGTGGTGACCTGCCGCCGACCGACCCGACCGAAGCCACTCTCGTAATCACCATGCGCCGCATGTTTGAATACGACATGTATATCAAGGTCTGGAACGGTCATGACTGGATCGTCAGTACGTTCATCACCCTGCCGAAAGACATGGTTCTCGAATCGAAGACTACGGTTAAGATTATCGACATGCAGCAACCCCGCATTCTCTTTACTGAAACCAAACCCAACAACCTGTTTGGTGAAACCGGTAATGATCTGGCGGTCGGCGTTGGCCCCTCAGGCATGGCAAACCCGGCGCAGGTCAAACTGGCTTTCTCTGACAACAACCCCTGGGAAGCCGTCGACAGCGAACTTGGTATTACCAGCAAGGCGATTTTCGATTCAAACCGCCAGCACAACGTCTCGACCCAGTCTCAGATCAACAGCCTGGTTGCGTCAGGCAAGCCAAGCGCGCATCTGAATCTTAAACCGGTTTTTGCCAAGCTGCTGAACCGCAAGATTCGCCTGGCCTTCGAAACCTCTGCGCGTGATACCGCCGGTAGATACCTGAAAAACCGTGCCGGTCTGAATTTTGATACTCTTTACAGCCACTACTACACGAAAAATGCGGCTGGTGCAGTTATCGAAAATAACCAGCGTCTGCAGAAGGAGTCACAGACTTTCAGTGAAACCGCTGCCAACGGCAATATCTCCTATTTTGCCAAGGTGTTCTACAAGGTTCCGCTTAACTTCATCTGTGTCGGCAATGGCGGCTCTCTGAAAATTCCGGCTGGTTATGCCAACAACACTCCGGGCTATTACGATGCGGCTGCCAAAACGATCAAGCCTTATGAATTCTATCTCGAAGTTACCGATTCGTCTGGCAACAAGATGGCAGAAACCCCGCTCAATCTGGTTCTGCATGTTCGCGACAATATGCCGCCGAACCCATACGGTGTCATGACCGAACTCAAAGACAACACCGTGTCTTACTTCCCGCTGATGCTCAAAGCTGCAAGAGCTGCAGGGGTCCCGGTCAGCAAATACAGCGATTATTCGTTTAAAAATGTGACCAAGACCACGTTTGACGAAAACTTCAGCGATCTGAGCCCAACCTGGGCAGCTGACTCAACCGCCGACGGTTATATCAACGGCAAGGTCGGTTACTACCAGTCACTCAAGTCAATGGGCGATCAGATCGTGGCTCCGTTCAACGATGCAGCTTACACCAAGCAGGTCGACAACATTACCGGTGCAGGCGTATCTTTCCTGCCGCCGCGTTTCGTTGAAGACAACGTCGAAGCTGTGTTCCAGGTTGGTGTCAGCGATAACGCCGGTATTGCCACCGCAACTCTGACTTTCAACTACTTTGATACAACCGGTGCTGAAAAATCACGCAGCATCTCTTCCGGCTGGCACAGCACTTCGCTTGCTTCGGGTAAGATTGCCAGCACGACCAGCCAGGCAACGGCAGTGTTCCGTGGTGCTGAAGCTCAGTTCCCGATGGCGATTCCGATCAAGATCTATGCCACCGATAATGCCCGCGACTGGGATTACTACACAACCGGCAGTCTGGCCGATACCAACAATCCCTGGAGCGCCTGGAAATGGGGCACCCCCACGATTGGTGGTAACGCCTTCAAGACCAGAACCTACAAGACTTCGGTACCTGTCTATGGTTCGAACCTGATCATCAGAACTCTCGACAAGACCATCAGGAACCAGTAAGACTGGCTCACAGCAGAAGGGCTGCCCTCGCGGGCAGCCCTTTTTTCGATGGGAAAATATTTAAATTCAGATTTTAAGATAGGCAAGAACCAGATCGCGGGTAGCCAGCAGTCCTTTGAGGTGCGTTCGTTCATTGCCGTGCGAGGCTGAAACCCCGGGGCCTATCAGTCCGACACGCAGGTCGTGCCCGGCTCTCAGTGCTGCAGAGCCATCTGAACCGTAAAACGGAAACACGTCGAGTTTATACGGAATTTTCTTTCTGGCGGCCAGCTGTGCCAGTCTGCATCTGAGTTCGTAATCATACGGGCCGCTCGAGTCTTTAACGCAGATCGACACAGAGGTTTCATTGCCGGTAACGCCTGAGCCAACGACGCCCATGTCGACGACCAGCAGTTCTTTCACTGTTTCCGGAATGCCGGCGCAGGCGCCGTGCCCGACTTCTTCGTAATTCGAGAAGAAAAACATCACCGGCAGGCGGTCGAGGGCTTTGCCGCCCAGCGTCAGCATCGCATCGAGCATGGCGGCGCAGCCGGCCTTGTCGTCGAGAAAATGGCTTTTGACGAAGCCGGTATCGGTATATTCGAAGCCTGCATCGAAAGCGATGAAATCGCCGACCTGAATGCCAAGTTTGCAGGTGTCTTCGGCGTTGTTTACCTCAGCATCGAGCCTGATATGCATGTTCTGTTCGGTGCGGGTTTCTTCACCGGCCTTGTTATTCACATGTGCCGCCGGGTTATTTAGGATCAGGCTGCCCGAGAATTTTTTGCCTGCAGCGGTGAAAATGCGTACGGTCTTGCCTTCGAACGCGGGCAGGAGCGGCCCACCCAGCCTGGTAAAACCGAGCTGGCCGTCGCCGCGTATTTCCCTGACCATGAGGCCGAGGGTGTCGATGTGCCCGGCCACGGCAATTTCCGGTTTTGCCTGGTTGCCGGCGATCAGAGCGCCTTTATTGGTGTAGCGGGTTTTGATGCCGGCTTTTTTAAGCATCTTTTCGATGTGGGTGAGAACGTTGTGTGTGAAGCCGGTGGGCGAGTGAATGGCCGAAATTTCTTCGAGAATGTCGACGATGCGCTCTTTTTTTGCTGCTGCCATAAAAACTCAACTTTCGTTTTTTGTGAATATATGCCAGACCGCCGCCTGATGCAAGCAGGCTGGAGCATGGGCAGATAAGATTTGCCGGCCGGCCGTGGATGCGGTAAACTGACTGCCTATGAACCAGGCCGCAATACCATCACTGGCAGAAGACCTGAAAAAGCTCAATGAGCAGCAGACTGCCATTATCAGAAAATTTACCCGGCCATCACTGATTGTCGCCGGGCCGGGCACCGGCAAGACCCGAACCATATCAGTGCTGATCGGTGATCTGCTGCAGCAGGGCACCAGGCTGAGAGAGATTCTGGCGCTGACCTTTTCTGACAAAGCCGCTCTCGAACTGCGTGAACGGGTGTTGCAGTATTACCCGCACAGCTTCGATCAATGCTGGATCTCGACTTTTCATTCGTTCTGTGCCCGCATTCTGCGTGAGCAATACTGGCTGGTCGGCATCAAACCCGATTTTAAACTGCTGACCGGCTTCAAGGAAGCGCTGATGATGAGCACTGTCTGCAGCCGCCAGCAGCCAGAAGCTTTTGCCGAATTTGGCAAAGTGCTTTGCCGACGAGGTTTTCAACAGGAAGTGCTGACGTTCATTTCGCTGCTCAAATCAAATCTGGTCGATGTCGATGAGTTTGCCGCAGCGATAAAAGCCTGCCAGAATCTGTCTGACCGCACGCGGGCCCGGCTTGGTGAATTGCTGAATCTTTTTCGCCTCTATGAACAGGAAAGGGCGCTGACCGGTTATCTCGATTTTCGTGACCTGATCAGCCTCAGCATCAGAGTGCTGCAGAACCCGGCCATTGCCGGCACTTACCGCGACCGCTTCAGAGTTATTCTCGTCGATGAATTTCAGGATACCGACCCGGCGCAGTTTCTGCTGCTCTGCCTGCTCAAGGGTGAAGACGACAAGGTCAAGACTGCGGTTATCGGTGACCCGCGCCAGAGTATTTACCGGTTCAGGGGCGCCGACCCTTCGATGATGACCGCCAATGGTCCATTCAAAAAGCGCTTCAACGCCAGGGTTTTTCCGCTCGAAATCAATTACCGCTCGGCCCGCGGCATTGTCGAAGCCGCCGGTCGCCTGGCCTGGAAAAACGGCTCGCAGACCGATGGTGCTTTGAAGGCTTTCAGTGAACGCCAGGGCAGTGTCAGGCTGTTCAGGGCCAGAGATGAACTCGAAGAGGCGAGAATGCTGGCCAGAAAGCTCGCCGCCCTGATGGTTTACGGTGGCGAAAGAGTCTATAAACCCTCGGAAATCGCCATTCTCGTGCGCAATAACTACCAGATCGACCTGATTGCTGAATGTCTTCAGGCTCTGCATGTTCCGTTTGAAATCGCCGGCGATATGAAATTTTTCAGGTCTGAAGAGGTAATTGCCCTGGTTGCTCTTCTGAAGATTGCCGCCAGCGAGAGCGGTCCTGAGCGCAATAATGCGCTGCAACGCGCCTTCGCCTCGCCGATTTTCAGACTCAGCCCGCTCTGGATTCAGGCGGTGCTGTCTGAACTTTCGCCGTCACTGACGATGCAGCATGTTCTCGAAAAAATCAGTAGTGGCGATTTCTCGACGTTGCCCGAAACTGACCCGGAAACCATGCTCAGGGCAGCTTCGTTTGCCGAAATGGTTAATATTCTCGCAGGCTGCGCAAACGAGCCGTTGCCGGCAATTCTCGCCCGGCTTCTGCTTACCGTTTCGCATCTGCTGCAGGATCCTTCATCGGCGCCGGCGCGCAATATTCTGCATTTCCGCTCGATGCTCGCCGATTACTGCGAAATGTTTCAGGCGCAGTATGGCCGTCAGCCGACCGTATCAGATCTGATGCCGGGCTTCGATGAATGGCTGACCTATTACGCCTCGACACTCGAGCAGGTAAACGACGCCCCGGTTGACGGCGTGCGCATCATGACAGTGCATCAGTCGAAGGGGCTTGAATTTCCTGTGGTTGCCGTCTGCGGCCTTTGCGAGGGCCAGTTTCCGGTCAACCTGCGTGAGAATCTGCTGGTGCCGACTCCCTCTATCGAAGAGCTGCGTCGGCGTTTCGACCAGATGCCGCGCCCGGTCAGTTTTTTCAATCCGTATCCGGTCAATATCGAAGACCATCTCGAAGAAGAACGCCGCCTGTTCTACGTGGCCATGACACGCGCCAAAGAGAGCCTGATTCTTACTTTTCCGCAACGGCTTGGTTCTGATCCGGCATCACCGGCGCCATTTCTCCATGAGATCGGTTTGCAGCCAGAGATGGCAGAGACCGAAGAGCGGCCACTGACGCTCGGTGAAGTCAGAACCCGTTTGACCCGACTCAGCCCGGAAATTCTCGCCGCCATCGAACCGGTGCTTCAGGAAGTCGAGCAGTGCCTGCCGGCTGGCGCATCGGTACATGGTATCAGGCCGCGCAGCTTCACCACCCATGCCACCGACATGATTCAGCTGCCCGAAGATTACTGCTTTACCGCCAGTTCGCTGGCAAATTACGTCGACTGCCCGCGCCGCTTTTTCTTCCTCAACATTCTGAGAATCCAGGACCCGTTGCTCGCAAAGCTGCCGCACTTTATCACCGGTAACGCTTTTCACGCCTGCCTGGAGCATCTGCACCGGCCCGGCAGTATCTGGGAACTCGGCAAAAAGCCTGATGAAAAAGATATTCATGAAATCTTTGCGGCCGCAGCCGCACCGATGCTCGGCAACATCGAATTTTTTCAGCGCCATCTTGAATCTGACGCAATCCTCAAAGCTCTGCCACTTTACTGCTCTGCCATCTATGACTGCGGTCAGTTGCCGGCCCGCGCTACTATCGGGGTCGAGCACGCGTTTAATTTCAAGCTGCACGGCTGTCGGTTCAGGGGCCGTTTCGACCGCCTGGTGCGTCTGAACGATGATTCGGTGCTGGTGGTCGATTACAAGACCAGTTCAGAGACCCTGTCTTCAGAAAAAGTTTTTGAACAGGCCTTTCCGGCGGAAGGGCGCCCGCGCGAGCTGCAGATGCCGCTTTACCTGCTGGCCTGCCGCATGCTGGGTCATAAAAACGCTGCGGCAGCCCTTCTCTATATTAAAAAAGAACCGTATAAAAGGGCATATAAGGAAATGCAGGCCGGGTTTCTGCGCTCGGCTTCGCTGAATGCCGGTTGCGGCCCTGATTACGGTCTGCCGGTGAGTGAGGCGGTTCTGAATGGTTTTGAACAGCAGATTGTCGAAATTCTCGATGAAATCATGGGTGATCGCACCTTCGACTGCCGTCCATCATCGCATCCCGATGCCCGTTCATGCCTGAATTTTGATTCGAACCGGCAGCCGGCCTGTGAGTTTCTGCCGTTCTGCCAGGAACGACTGGCAGCGCTTAAGACCGGAGGTGACGGGCATGTCTGAACTTTCGCAGGTGCTTGTCGATCTGATTACCGGTCTTACCGAGGAACAACAGCAGGCCGTTCTTGCGGCTGCGAGCGGCAAAATGCGCATTTCTGCCGGGGCCGGCTCAGGCAAAACCGAGGTTCTGACCCGTCGCATTGCCGCCCTGCTCGAACAGGGTATCAGGCCAGACGAAATCGTGGCGATTACCTATACCACCAAGGCGGCCGCCGAAATGAAGGCGCGCCTTGTCGACAAACGCCGCATTCACCCGTCGAAACTGCGAGAAATGGAAGTCGCCACTTTTCATTCGTTCATTTCAAGGTTTCTGCGCCAGGACCCGTTCGGTGCCGGGCTTGACCGCTCTGACGCCGTAATTGCCGAGAACAACCGGCAGCTGGTAATAGCTGAATTGGTCGACAGCTTTGCCGAAAAGTTCGGCGACCGCATTATCGAAGGGCCTGAAGCGCTTGGAGCTGCGGTTGCTATGAAACTGGTGCGTGAGTTTCCGGGGGCGCTGAGCCGGATCCGTCGCTATCTGCTTAAACCGGCCGAATTCTACGGCCTGGCCCGCGAAATCTTTAAAAATCGTTCGGTAAGTGCCACTGAACTTGAAAAAAGAACCCTTGAATGGCTGTTCCGCTTCTATGTCTGCTATCTCGAAGAGCTCGAGCGCCGTGGTTTTCTCGATTTTGACGAGATTCTTCTGCGTGGCCGCAACCTGGTTAAAGATCTGCGACAGTCTGGTGTGGTGCCCGCCCGGCGTGTCTTTCTCATCGACGAATTTCAGGACAACAACCCCGATCAGCTCGATATCGTCACTGCCTTCTGCCGTGGCCGCGACAGCCACATCTGCGTCGTCGGTGACGAAAAACAGAGTATCTATCGCTTTCAGGGCGCCAATATCGACACTTTTCGCGACTTTGCGAGCGACAAAGACGTGATTTTGCGCGATAATTTCCGCTCTTATCGCGAAATCATCGAACTTGCCGACAGCTTTCTCGAAAGGGGCGGCGACTGCGGTAAAATGTTCGTCAGGCAGAACGCGCGCCGCGGCGCTTCGCCGCGGTTTCCGGCTGTCGGCTGCCTGATTGCTCCCGATGAACAGCCAGATACCGAAATCTGCGAGCAGATTGCTGAAATGCTGCAGACCATCGTTTCTTCGGGTTTGCGGCTGGTCGATCGGCGCACCGGGCAGGCGCGCGCGGCCGGCTATGGCGATATCGCCATCATCGTCAGCAGTATCAGAGGCCTGCCAAAAGCATTCGAAGATGCGCTCGCCGGCCGGCAGATTCCGTATCTGATGTCGGGCGGCTTCAGCTTTTATGCCCGCAGCGAAATCGAAGAGATTCTGGCGTTTCTCAGGCTTCTGAACCAGCCCAACGATGACCACGCGGTTGTCAAAATTCTGACCGGTCCGCTCTATGGTCTGCAGGACTCTGAACTGGCGGCCATTTCGTCGGCGGGGCGCCACGAAAGGGTGCCGCTGCTGCCGCATATTCTCGCCCAGAAAGAAGAACTGCTACCCGAGAAGGCGCGCCAGTTCAGACAGCTTTTCGTGCTGCTGAAAGAGCGCAGTTCACGGCCGGGTCTGCTCGACCTCTGCCACACCATTCTAGAACAGGCCGGTTTTTATGAATACGCTGCCGCTCACAAATCTGATCTGCGGCGGCTGCGCATGCAGAACAATCTCGGCAAGTTTATCGGTATCGTGCGGGCTTTCGAGCAGAACGGGGTTTTCACCTCGCTGCCTGATTTTCTGCTTTATATCGAGCGCATTCTGCTGGCCGATATCGATGAGGATGAAGCTGGCCTCGGCCTTGAAGAAGGCGATGCGGTGAAGGTCATGACCATTCATAAATCGAAGGGGCTTGAGTTTCCGATCGTTGTCTGCCCGTTTCTCAAGCGGCGCACCTACCGTTCTACGAGCCGCATTCTTTTTGACCGGCAGCACGGCCTGATTGTTAACGATCCGTCGCTGCCCGCGGGCAAGGGCTCTTCACCGGCTCTGGCGGCTTACGTCGAACAGGATAAAGCGGCCGCCGAAGCCGAAGATCGTCGTAAGTTGTATGTGGCTTTCACCCGGGCCGAAGATCTGCTGGTGGTAATCGGCCGGCAGATTCACAGCCTGCCGCCCGAAGACGAGGCCAAGCCAACCGAACCGCTGCATGATGTCTGTGAAATTATCAGTCAGAACCCCGAACTCGGTAAGATTCTGCCGCTGCCTGAATGGCGTGAAATTATCGATGCCTGGCTGCTTGGCGGGCATGAACCGCCGGTAGAAAAAAAACTGCCGGAAATGCCGGTGCCTGAGCCGGCCGAGCTGGAAAAGGATCTCAGAGCCGTTGCCGGTTTTATCAACCGCCAGACCAGCCCGGTCGTCGCTGTCACCCATGAGCAGGAAATCTATTCACTGCAGGATCTCAGGCTGTTTAAAACCTGTCCGCGGCGCTATTTTTTCACCAGCCGACATATCAGCTCATTTTCTGAACGGCCGGCAAGCTTTTCGGGCACTCTCGGAACCATCGTTCACGAGACGATCCGGCTGTTTCATACTGCCGGCGGGCATGCCGAAGCTTCGCCGGATGCAGCGGCCAGGCTGGCAGAAGAAAAGCTGGCGGCGGTTTTTCCATGCTATGGCGATGCGGGCAAAGAAGCTGTCGGAGTGGCGCGGGCGATCATGCGCAAGTATACCGCTTCAGAGCTCGGTAAAAGCGCCCCCTGGATGATCGAGGCCGAAGTAAATATCAAATTCAGCGATGCCGGCGGCGAGTTCTTTATCAGGGGGTTTGCCGACCGGGTCGACCGGCGTGACGGCGAAATCAGCATTATCGACTTCAAAACGCGGCATTATTCGCCGGAGGCGCACGCTGGCTACCGTGATCAGCTGGCGCTTTACCGCATTGCGGCGGCACGCGGTGTGCTTGGCGAAACCGGCTGTCTGAATTTTGCCCGGTCATTCATTGCTTATCTGACGGCTGACGAACTCAGGCTCGAAGAGATCGAGCCCGACATGGTCGCTTTTGAAAGCGAAATTCTGCAGACTGTCAGGCAGATAAGAGCTGAGACTGAGTGGAAACCGGCCGCCGGCGAAATTTGTGCTGACTGCGGTTTCGCTGTTCTCTGCCACGGAGCCGCCCGTCGCGAACCCGAAGATAATCAGCAGGCTTGATTTAAACGCCGGGCAATGATATTTAATTACAGGTTCAGAATACATTTTTATTCAGGAAAGGTAACGAATTATGGCAATGAATCTTGTTGGCCGTCATTTTCTCACGCTCAAAGATTTTACTACTGAAGAAATCCGCTATCTGCTCGATCTTTCCAGAGATCTCAAGCGCCTCAAATATGCCGGCATCAAGCCCCGCAATCTCGAAGGCAAGAGCATTGCTCTGATTTTCGAAAAACCGTCTACCCGCACCAGATGTGCTTTTGTCGTGGCCGCCGTCGATGAAGGCGCGCATCCTGAATATCTCGGCAAAGACGACATCCAGCTCGGCAAAAAAGAAACCGTCGCTGATACTGCCCGCGTTCTCGGCCGCATGTTCGATGGTATCCAGTTCCGTGGTTTCAAACATGAAACCGTCGAACAGCTCGCCAAATATGCCGGCGTTCCGGTCTGGAACGGTCTCACCGATAAATATCACCCGACCCAGATTCTTGCCGACCTGCTGACCATGGAAGAATATTTCGGCTCACTCAAGGGCCTGACCTTTGCTTACGTCGGTGACGGCCGCAACAATATGGCCAACTCACTGATGATCGGCTGCGCCAAGATGGGCATCGAATGCCGCATCGTCGCTCCGAAATCACTGTTCCCCGAAAAGGGCCTGGTAAAAGAAGTCGAAGCGATCGCCGCCTCCAGTAACACCAAACTCATCATCACCGATGACGTTGCCAAGGGTGTTAAGGGTGCCGACGTTCTCTACACCGACGTCTGGGCCAGCATGGGCGAAGAAGATCAGATGGCTGCCCGCATCAAGCTGCTGAAACCTTATCAGGTCAACATGAAGATGGTTAAAATGACCGGCAAGGAAAAAACCCTGTTCCTGCATTGTCTGCCGGCCTTCCACAACAATGAGACCACCGTTTCAAAAGAAGTCGGTGCCATGGAAGTCACAGACGAAGTTTTCGAAAGCAAATTCTCAAAAGTTTTCGACCAGGCCGAAAACCGCCTGCACACCATTAAAGCCGTCATGGTTGCCACCCTCGGCAGCAAATAATCAGCTTTCTCACACAAAAAGGCTGGCCCTCGGGCCAGCCTTTTTTTTGCACTATATAATCACATCATTGTCTGCCGCTTTATCAGTAGGTTTTGCTTGTTCTGCGCTTAATGTTTGTGAAAGTGAGAAGGTCACCTTCAAAGGTAAAGAAAACTCGCCAGACGCCGATTTTCAGGCGCCATAAGTTATCCTGCAATCTTAAAACATCAAATTTTTCGCCAGTTCTGTTAACAAAGATTTCAATTGCCCGTATTACTTCCTGTTGTTCTTTGTCGGGCAATGCGCACAACTCTTTTTTAAAACACGGCTTATAATAAGCTTTTAATGGCATGGGCTTATTTTCCTGGTTTGGTCGAAATTTCCGCTTTCAAACTTTCCCAGGTTCCCCCGTTTTTTTCTTTTAATGCGAGGGCAACGTCGTCTTTATCATCTTTGCTCAGTTCTTCTTCATCAGAGGTCACCGGCATGTTCTTTAATTTATGAATGAAAGGATCACGCCCCTTAACCCAGTTTTTTATAAGATCTTTCATCACATCGGCAATTGGGCGGCCTTCTATGGCAGCGCCGATTTTAAGGCTCTGGTGCAGTTCATCATCAATTTTAAACGATAAGGTTTTCATAAAGACCTCCCATGCGAAATGCAGCTACTAATAATATAACTATTGCATGTTAAAATGTAAACATGTTTACATGCTTGCGTTTTAAACAGAACTTTGGGATTTATTGATGACCTGACTGCCTGATGCCGGGAATTCTTTTTAGCGCCGGTATTCTAAAGAGTGTGGCAATTGCCGCGGTGAAAATTTGCAGTGTTCACGACTTTAGATTATATTAGTGGTAGATTTTTCTAAAGATTGATTTGTATTCAAGCCTGACTGACAGGTTTTGCAACCGGAGGAAGTTCATGAAAACAATAGATCTGAATCTTTCGGATTATACCCTGGCACAAAAGCTGCAACTGCTTGAAACCCTGTGGGATGACATCGCCAGAGAGGGCAGTTTCGATTCGCCAGAATGGCACGGCGCTGTTTTAAAAGATCGCCAGAAGGCCTATGACGCAAACAAACTGACATCCTCAGATTGGCAGCAGGCCAAGAAGCGTATCAAAAAAAATCTCGCATGCGAGTAGAAATCCTTAATACCGCAGAAAACGACCTTGAGGAAGGCTTCCGTTTTTACGAAGCTCAGTCGGTGGGGCTTGGTGCCTATTTTCTTGATTCACTTTTCTCTGATATAGACTCGCTTGCATTTTTCGCAGGCATTCAGGTTATTATCGCCTGCTGGCAAAGAAGTTTCCTTTTGCCGTTTATTACACTGTAAAAGAAAACGTTGTTCTGGTTTACGCTGTCCTCGACTGCCGTCGAAAACCCTGCTGGATTCATAATAAGCTCACGAAGTCCTGATTGCGCTTGTTCTTTTGAAAAACGATCGGCGCAACTTATGAACCAGATTTTGCTCAAATTGGAACGCATTGCGTACCGTATTGCACCGGATTACTAAAAAGCTGTTTATCAAAGTGCAATCTGAATTTTCATTTGACGACTATTTTGCGTCGGGCTCACTGTCTAAGGCAGCAATTCTCGGTCAAAAACCTAATCTTCAATATCAAAATTGCGAAGGCGAGAAGACGGGATTGCTTTTTCGGAAGCTTGTGAGCGAAGCGAATCGCTGGAGAAAAAGCAACCCGGCTGATAGGCCGAAGCTGCC